>WNGI01001290.1_pt1 | contig 20585 bp, 15 predicted proteins | sample 5400621 | NCBI WGS metagenome assembly WNGI01 (sample SAMN13153374, study PRJNA577476) | soil metagenome | isolation source: 20 cm soil or saprolite under Garry oak tree replicate 1 | place: USA:California | collected 2016-06-15
ATCGTGCCCTCGGCCGAGACGGCGCGCATTCAGGAGCTCCATCTCGCGATCGAACACGTGATCTGTGATCTGGTCGAAGATCGGTTGAAGGGTTGATCGATCTCACCAGGAAGCGCGCGTTTGTGACCGGCGGCGGCCGGGGCATCGGGCGCGCCACGGCCGTGATGCTCGCGCGGGCAGGCGCGAAGGTCGCCGTCGGATACCGCAGCCGCAAACCCCCAGCCGAAGCGCACGTCACCGCCTCCGTCCGCGGCGATCTCGGCACGCCGGCCGGAGCCAACAAGGCGGTCGCGGAAGCCCTGCGCGCCCTCGGCGGCGGTCTCGATATTCTCGTGATCAATCACGGCGTCTGGCCGCCCGACGATGTGCCGGTCGCCAAGATGACCGACGAGCAGTGGGAATCCACCCGGCGCGCCAATCTCGATGCGGTCATCTACGTGTGCCGCGCCGCCATTCCCCACATCGCGGAAGGTGGAACGATCGTGTTGGTCGCGTCAACCGCCGGGCAGCGGGGCGAGGCGTTTCACACCGACTATGCCGCCACCAAGGGCGCCGTCATCTCGATCACGAAGTCGCTCGCCGTCGAGCTCGCGCCCAAGATCACGATCAACTGCGTCGCTCCCGGATGGGTGGATACCGAAATGTCGGCGAAGCCGTACGCGGGGGCCGGCCGCGCCGCGATCGAGAAAGCGATTCCGCTGCGGCGCGTCGCCACCGCCGAGGACGTCGCGGGCCCGATTCTGTTTCTTTGTTCTCCCCTCGCGAGGCACATGACCGGCGAGATTCTCAACGTGAACGGCGGCTCAGTGCTCTGCGGATGACGTTCCCCGAGAAGCTGCCCATACCGTCCGAAGTCCTGAAGATTGCGAGGAAGCTCGAAGACGCGGGCTTCGAGACGTGGTGCGTGGGTGGCGCGATCCGCGACAACCTCCTCGGTGTCGACAATCACGACTTCGATCTCACGACGTCGGCGCCGCCTGCCGAGGTTCAGAAGGCGTTCAAGCGCACCGTGCCGGTGGGGATCGAGCATGGGACCGTGGCTGTGCTCGACGCGAACAACCAGCCGCACGAAGTCACGACGTTCCGCAAGGACATCAAGACCGACGGCCGGCACGCGACTGTGGAATTCGGCGTGTCGCTCATGGACGACCTGGCGCGCCGCGACTTCACCATCAATGCGATCGCCTATCACCCAATCCGGCACGAATGGCGCGATCCCTTTCACGGTGAGCAGGATCTCGCCAAGAAGCTGATCCGCTCGGTCGGCGATCCGAACTGGCGCTTTCAGGAAGATTACCTGCGGATCCTGCGCGCGTTGCGCTTCAGCGCGCGGTTCGAGTTCCGGATCCACGCGCACACGCTCGAGGCCGCCAAAGCGAACGCCCAGGGATTGGCCCAGCTGTCGGCAGAACGCGTGCACGATGAGTGGTTCAAGGGCATCAAGACTGCGAAGAAAGTGTCGAAGCTGGTCACGCTGTGGCGCGACGTCGGCGCCACACGAATTTGGCTTCCGGAGCTAGGCGGGGAATGGGGAAAGGGGACTGGTCAACTCGATAAGCTGCCGCGCGATCCTGTGCTCATCACGGCATTGCTCGCAACAGACCCAGCATCGCTACTCATTCGTCTCAAGTGCTCTAACAACGACATCGAACGCGGGCGTGCGATCGGGCGCTGGCGGCAGAAATACCCCGATCCCAAGCGCGCCGCCGACGTGCGGCGGTGGCTATCGGAGACGGGGGACTACGCAAATGATCTTTTGACACTGCTCCCTGCCATTCCCCATTCCCCAGTCACGTTACCTGCGACCGTCGCCGCAATTCGCGCCGCTAACCCGCCGCTCGGCTTGAAGGACCTCGCGGTGAAAGGCGACGATCTCATCGCCGCCGGCGTGCGGGCCGGTCCCGATGTGGGTGAGGCGCTCGCGCGGCTGCTGGAAGAAGTGCTCGACGACCCGGCCCGCAATACCAAGGAATACCTGCTCTCGCGTGTCTAAAGCGTTGTTGTACGCCCTCGTCGCCGCGGCCGGCAACGTGCTGGGCGCGCTCGCCGTCACGCGGCGCGCCGTACGCGAGCTGCGCGTCATCGAGCTGCTGGTGGCCTTCGGCGCGGGGTTCATGCTGTCGGTGGCCATCGTCGAGCTGTTGCCGGCGGCGTTCGCGCGCAGCGGCACTGGCGCGGCGGCACTGGTGCTGCTCGGTTATCTCGCGGTGCATCTCACGCAGCACACCATCACGCCACACTTCCACTTCGGCGAGGAGACGCACCCGGTGAGCTCGGTCGCCGGAACGTCGGCGCTCGTCGGGCTGCTCTTGCACACCTTCTTCGACGGCGTGGCGATCGCGAGCGCATTCCTGGTGCGCCCCGAGCTCGGCGTCATGGTCTTCATCGCGATCTTCCTCCACAAGCTGCCGGAAGGTGTGACGATCTCGAGCCTGATGTTGGCGGGCGGGCGGTCCGGTGGTCGCGCGGTCGGCGCAGCGGCGCTGCTGGGCATCGCCACGCTGCTGGGGGTCGTGCTCACCGAGGAGTTGGGGTTCCTGGTCCAACATGGCCTGGCGCTCTCGGCGGGCGTGACGATCTATGTCGCGGCTTCGAATCTCGTTCCGGAGTTTCAGGACAAGAAGGGATGGGCGCTTCCCGCCGCATTCTTTGCGGGAGCCGCGGTATTCTTCCTGACCAAGGTGATCATGGATGGTGTGTCGTGATGACGATTTGCCCCGGGGCGTGGCCCCGGGGCACCCTACCCAGGAACGGGGTCGCGGGTGGCGAGCCCCACGGCCGTGCCGCGGGGAATACGAGTGACTGAGCCCACCCTGTTCCAGGGGTCTTCAGAGCCGTTCGCGGCACGGATGCGGCCTAAGACACTCGATGGATTCCTCGGCCAGGAGCATCTCCTCGGTCCGGGGAAAGCCCTCGGCGAACTGATCCGCCGCGGCGATGTTGGGTCGTGCATCTTTTGGGGGCCGCCCGGCTCCGGCAAGACGACACTCGCCAAGATCATCGCCAACTACACCGACCGGCACTTCGAGCCGTTCTCCGCCGTGACCGAAGGCGTGGCCCGGGTGCGCGAGATCATTAAGGAAGCGGAAGAGCGGCTCAAGTACCACGGACAGGGCACGATCCTGTTCTGCGATGAAATCCACCGGTTCAACAAGGGGCAGCAGGACGCGTTCTTGCCGTGGGTCGAGAACGGCATCATCACGCTCATCGGGGCGACCACCGAGAACCCGAGCTTCGAGCTCACGGGAGCCCTCCTCTCGCGGTGCCGGGTGTTTGTGTTGGAACCGCTCACCGATCCGCATATCAGGAAGATCATCGAACGGGGGGCGGGGGAATGGGGAAAGGGGAAGAGCGCGGGGACGGTGCCCGGCTTTGATGCTGAAGCGGTGGAGCTTTTAGTGCGACATGCTCAAGGAGACGCGCGCAGGGTTCTGAATACGCTCGAAGCTGTATTTAAGCATGCTGAGCACCAGTCTCCATTCCCGAGTCCCATCGGTGCCGATCTCGTACGGAGCGTGCTCGAAAAGCCGTTGCCCGTGTACGACAAAGGCGGCGAGCAGCACTTCAACCTCATTTCGGCGCTGCACAAGGCGGTGCGCGGCTCGGATCCGGACGGCGCCCTGTACTGGCTGGCGCGCATGCTGGCGGGCGGCGAGGACCCGCTCTACATCGCGCGGCGCCTCGTGCGAATATCGGTCGAGGATATCGGCCTGGCCGATCCGCGCGCGCTGTCGGTCACGCTCGCCGCCAAGGACGCGTATCACTTTCTCGGTAGCCCCGAGGGGGAGCTGGCGCTGGCCGAGGCGACGATCTACCTGGCGACGTCGCCGAAGTCGAACCGCGCCTACACCGCGTTTGGGGATGCGCAAGCCGCCGCTCAAGCGCATCCGGCTGAACCGGTGCCGTTACACATCCGGAATGCGCCCACCCCGCTCATGAAGGAGCTGGGATACGGAGAGGGGTACAAGTACGCCTTCGACTCCGAGCACGCCTACATGCCGCAGGAGTACCTTCCCGACGTCTTACGGGGCAAACACTGGTATCAACCGACCGACTTTGGCCACGAGAAGACGGTGAAGGAGCGGATGCAGTGGTGGGAGCAGCTCAAGCGGGAAGCGACGTCGTAATTCGCTTGCGGCGGCGACCCGCGCCTCCTGTCACACAACTGCGACATCCCGCCCGTCCCCCAACGCTCCGGCGCAAGCTCCTGTAGCGACGCATCTCATTAGCGAGCAATGAGTTGCGGTGCCGAAGTCCATCCTCGCACCATAGCGTGAGCCTTGCACCGCCTTCCGACAGCGGTAGCGACCCCTCCTTGCTCAAGCTGCCGCGACACCACCTCGATCACGGGGAGTCGTCATGCTGGCAGCGATGCGCACGAAGTGTCTGGTTACCGGGGCGGCCGGGTTCATCGGGTCGCATCTTGCTGAACGGCTCGTGGCGCGCGGTCACACCGTGCGCGTCGTGGACAACCTGCTCACGGGCGATCTGGCCAATCTCACGGCCATCAAAGATCAGATCGAGTTCATCAACGGCGATCTCTGCGATCCTGAGGTCTGCAAGCGCGCGGTAGCGGGGATGGACGTCGTCTTCCACGTGGCGGCCCTGCCGAGCGTGCCGCGCTCGGTAAAGGACCCGTGGGCCTCCCATGATAACAACGTCAATGCCACCATGCGGCTACTCGCGGCGAGCATCCAGGCCAAGGTCTCGCGCGTCGTGTACTCCAGCTCCAGCTCGGTCTACGGCGACACGATGGTCCTGCCCAAGGCGGAGGCCGTCGAGCCGCTGCCGCGGTCGCCCTATGCGGCCTCGAAACTCGCCGCGGAGCAGTACGTGCTGGCGTTCGCGCGGAGCGGGATGATCGAAGGTGTGGCGCTGCGCTACTTCAATGTGTTCGGACCGCGGCAGAGTCCCCACTCCGCCTATGCGGCGGTTATTCCCATCTTCCTGCAAGCCGCGCTGGAAGGGCGCCCAGCCGTCATCTACGGCGACGGGCAGCAGACGCGGGACTTCACGTACGTCGACAACGTCGTGGACGCCAACCTGCTTGCGGCCTCGGCGCCGGCCTCCACAGCGAGTGGTTCGCCGGTCAACGTCGGTGCGGGCACGAGATCTTCGTTGCTCGAGCTGCTCGCGCTCGTCTCGAGCGTCACGGGTCGTGACGTCGGCTACATCCTCCAAGCGTCGCGCGCGGGTGACGTGCGGGATTCGCTGGCAGGCCTCGAGCGCACGGAACGACTCATCGGCTACCACCCGCGGATCTCGCTCGAGGAGGGTTTGCGGCGCACGTGGGCGTGGTTCGAGGAAGAGTCCAAGAAACGCGAGACCGTCCCTGCGGCTGTGACGGCCGCGCGCGCTCCAACGAGACATCGCGTCTCCGAGGCCGCCCTCTGAGATGAGGCTTGGCTCGCGGGTGTCTTCTCAGTGGACGAAGCTCAGGCGAGCGAGCGTCGCCGAGCTTGGTGTGCGTGCGAGACAATGGTCGGCGGCGTGGGCTGAGCGGCTGAGGATTTCCAGCCAGGTCCGGTTACCAAACGACCGGGCGTTTGCGCGCATCGTCGAGCAGTTTCGTACGCGCACGACCCCGCGCTTCTTTGCCGCGTTCAGGCAGCGTGAGGACGTGCTCGATCACCTGCGCCGGCGTTGGCCGGAGCTCGAGGCCTGCGTCATCGAATTCGCTGACCAGATGTGTCGTGGGCAATTCGACTTGCTCGGCCGCTCGCGCCTGGATTGTGGTGCTCCGATCGATTGGCACCGTGATCCGGTCTCGGGGACCCGAGTCGAGCGTCGCCATTGGAGTCGGATCGATCACCTCGACCCCAAAGTCGCCGGGGAATACAAGCTCATCTGGGAGCTCAATCGTCATCAGTACTTCGTGACGCTCGGCAAGGCGTACTGGTACACAAACGATGAACGCTACGCGGCGACGTTCGTCGAGCACCTCATGGCCTGGATGGACGCCAATCCTCCCAAGATCGGGGTGAATTGGGCGAGCAGCCTCGAGGTGGCATTCCGCGCGATCGCGTGGATCTGGGGTTTGCATTTCTTCAAAGCATCGCCGTGCCTGACCGATACCGTCTTGCTCCGTACGCTCAGGTTTCTCTACCTGCACGGGCGCCATGTCGAGACGTATCTGTCAACCTACTCCAGCCCGAACACGCATATCACCGGCGAGGCGCTCGGCCTGCTGTATCTCGGCACGATGCTTCCCGAGCTCGATTGCGCCGAGCGTTGGCGCCGGATTGGGTGGACGGTCTTTCTCGAGCAGCTGGAAACGCATGTACGACCTGACGGGTCGTACTTCGAGCAATCCACCTACTACCACCGCTACACGTCGGACTTCTGCCTCCACGCCCTGATCCTCGGACAGCTAAATGGTCCGATCCCAGCGGTGTTGTCCGACAAGCTGCGGCTGCTGCTCGATCATCTCATGCACCTGTCGCAGCCCGACGGACGCACGCCGCTCGTCGGCGATGACGATGGCGGCCGGGTTCTGCCGTTGGACGAGCGTTCCCCCAATGACTTTCGGGCAACGCTCGCGACGGGCGCCGCACTCTTTAAGCGGTCGGACTACCGCTACGTGTCAGGCCCAGCTTCGGAGGAGACGCTTTGGCTGCTCGGCTCCGCAGGGCTATGCGCGTTTGACGCCGTTGAGCCGGCGCCTCCCGCGGTCCAGAGTCGAGCGTTTCCGGACGGCGGCTACCACGTGCTGCGCGACGGCTGGGAGCGGGACGCCAGCAGCATGACGATCGATTGTGGGCCCCACGGCGTCCTCAATTGCGGCCACGCACATGCCGATGCCCTCGCTCTCACACTGGTGGTGCGCGGCAAGGCGGTCCTCGTAGACCCGGGGACCTACACGTACACCGCTCCCCCCGTGTTGCGAGATCATTTTCGGTCGTCGGGTGCCCACAACACCGTGACGGTGGCGGGCCAATCGTCGTCGATCCCGAGCGGACCATTCAGCTGGCAGCACACGGCCCGGACCTTCCTCACGTCGTGGCAGCCGGGAGAGCGCTGTGACTACTTCGAAGGAACGCACGACGGGTATGCTCGCCTCACGCCGCCGGCTGCCCACCGTCGTGCGGTGCTCTTTCTCAAAGGCGATTACTGGATAGTCCGCGACCGCGTGGCGACCGAGGGCGATCACGACGTCGAAGTCCATTTCCAATTCGCGCCAGGCATCACGGTCGCCGTGCAGTCTGCCGATCGCGTGGTTGCGCGCTGGGGCACGAACGCCTCGGAGCTGCTGGAGATCGGGATCTTCGGTCAACCCGGTGAGCTGCGCAGGGAGGAAGGTTGGGTATCGAGCTCGTATGGCGCGTTGAGTCCCGCGGCTTCGTGCGTGTTCACGGCGCGCGGTATGGGGACCCGGGAAATCGTGTCATTCCTGGTTCCTAAGACCCGGAATCAGGAGTCGCTGGTCATTCACGAGCGACCGGCGAGCAATGGCCGCGCGTTCACAATCGTCGGTCGTGGCGTGGAGGATACGCTGTTGATCGGGCGGGACGGTGAGGTCGCGAGCGACGACCTCTCGACCGATGCCGCATTGGCGTGGGTGCGCAGGCTTCGTGGCAGCGAGCAGCCGCTCGAGTTTGTCCTGGTGCAGGGCACGCGTCTGGCATGGCGGGGGCGGCGTCTCACACAGGCTGATGATCCGATCGACTTGACGGCTGCCCGCGTCGAGGGCTCGGAGCTGCCGGTCGGGGTCAGCTGACCCATGTGCGGGATCTGTGGGATCGCCTACGCGCCGCGCTCACGAGATCGGGTCGATGAGCAGCAGCTGATTCGCATGCGCGATACGATGACCCATCGCGGCCCGGACGGGTGTGGGGTCTTCAATGACGGCCGCGTCGGCCTGGGCCACCGCCGTCTCGCGATCATCGACGTCGGCGGTGGGCATCAGCCCATGCACGACGACACCGGTAGCCTGCACATCGTCTACAACGGCGAGATCTATAACCACAGCGACCTCCGCGTGTCTCTCGAGCGATGCGGTCATCGCTACCGCACGCGCAGCGATACCGAGACCATTCTCCGCCTTTACCAGGAAGAGGGCCCCAAGGCCGTCGAATCCCTGCGAGGAATGTTCGCATTCGCCATTTGGGACAGCCGCAAGCAGGAGCTGTTCCTGGCGCGCGATCGGCTCGGGATCAAACCGCTGTATTACGTACTGACCGACGACGGATCGCTCTACTTCGCGTCGGAGATCAAAGCCTTGCTCGCGGCCGGGGCAACGCGGCCGTCGCTGAACTACGCGGTGTTACCGGATTGTCTGGCGAATCGTGCTCCGTCCGGGGAGGACACGCTCTTTGAGGGCGTGCGGCGCCTGCTGCCGGGGCACACGCTGCGGTGGCGGGACGGAGCAGTCGAGATCCGCCAGTACTGGGACATGAGTTTTCGTGCGGAAACCCCGGCCCGGTCCCACGAGGATCTCGTCGCGGAATTCGGCACGCGCTTCACCGACGCCGTGCGCACCCATCTGATGTCGGACGTGCCGTTGGGCGTATTCCTCTCGGGCGGTATCGATTCGGCATCGATTGCGGCGGTCATGAGCCGGCTCGTGGCCGAGCCGATCAAGACCTTCTCGGTTGCGTTCGCCGAGCGGGAGGCAAACGAGCTGCGCTACGCCCGCATGGCGGCGCGGGCGTATGGGACCGACCATCACGAGGTCGTGGTGAGCCCAGACCAGTTTTTCGCGGCATTGCCGAGCCTGATCTGGCAGGAAGACGAGCCGATTGCGCATCCGTCCAGCGTGGCGTTGTACTTCGTTGCGCGACTGGCGACTGATCACGTGAAGGTCGTTCTGACCGGCGAGGGCAGCGACGAGCTGCTCGGTGGATACGGGCGCTACAGCAGGACGCTGTACAACATCCGCCTCGGCACGCGCTATCACCAAATGGTGCCGGCGAGTCTCCGTCGCGCCGTACGCAGTGTCGTGGGACGGCTGCGGCGCGGATCGTCCGCACGGCGCAAGCTGGAGCGGACGTTTCTGTGCATTCCGCCGGATTTGGACAGCATCTACTTCGACAACTTCGCCGTGTTTTCGCGCGCGCAGCAGGGCCAGCTGTTCTCGCCCAGCGCCAGGGAACGGTTCGCGACCGCCGACCCGTATCGCCAGGCACGCGCGCACCTCGAGCGCACCGACGCCCGCACCCTGCTGGATCGACTGTTGTACGTCGACAGCAAAGTGTACCTCCACGAGCTATTGATGAAGCAGGACCAGATGAGCATGGCCGCTTCGATCGAAAGCCGCGTACCGTTCCTCGACAACGCGCTGGTTGACTTCGCCGCACGGCTTCCCGTCGAGCTCAAGCTGCGCGGATTCACGACCAAGCGGATCCTGCGTGAGAGCATGAAGCACGTGCTGCCACCAGAGATTCTTGCTCGTCCCAAGATGGGATTCCCAGTCCCGCTCGGCTCCTGGTTGCGAGGACAGTGGCGGGGCATCGTCACGGAGCTGGTGCTTGGTGAGCGCGCACGCCGGCGGGGCATCTTTGACCCCGCGGTGGTTCGTCGTCTCGTGGACGACCATGTCACCGGTCGCGACGAGCATACGGATCGCCTGTGGACGCTCATGAACATGGAGCTGTGGCAGCGCCGCTTCATCGACGGTGAGCAAGATGTCCCCGCACCCGAGCCGCAGTCCCACGCGGCGTTCGCATGAACATCGTGTGGGTGAAGACCGAGTTGCTGCACCCGCTCGACAAGGGCGGGAAGCTGCGCAGCTACCATATGTTGCGGGAGCTCAAGCGAAACGGGCTGCACCGCATTACCTACATCACGCTGGATGACGGACACGGCGGCCGAGAGGCGCGCGCGCAGGCCAGTGAGTACTGCGATGAGCTGGTCACGATTCCGTTCCACCCTCCGGCAAGGGGATCGATCGGGTTCTACGTCGATCTGGCGCTCAATCTCTTTTCGAAGTTGCCGTACGCCGTCGCGCGGTATCGCTCCGCCGCCCTGCAACGCGCGATCGACACCCGCGTCGCCGCCGGTGACGTCGACCTCGTCGTGTGTGATTTCCTCGCTCCGTCGGTCAACGTGTCCGAGGACCTACCGTGTCCGGTGGTGCTGTTCGAGCACAACGTCGAAGCCCTCATCTGGAAGCGCCATGCGGAAGTCGCCGCCAATCCGCTGAAGCGTGGCTATCTCGCCGTCCAATGGGAGCGGATGCATGCGTTCGAGGCGCGGGAGTGTCGCCGGTACGACTACGTCGTCACCGTCTCGCCCGAGGACCGCATTCTCGTTTCCCAGGAATATGGAACCGAGACGGTTGCCGACGTCCCGACGGGCGTGGACACCGAGTACTTCACTCCCAGCGGTACGCAGCCACGCGACCGCCTGAACATGGTGTTCACAGGTTCGATGGACTGGATGCCCAACGACGACGCCGTGCGGTTTTTTCTCGGCGGCGTCTGGCCGCAGATTCGCGCGGCGGTCCCGAACGCCACGTTCACCGTGGTCGGCCGGAACCCGTCTGCCGCGCTGGTGGCGCTCAGTTCCCAGGAGCCCGGCGTGACGGTGACGGGACGGGTGGATGACGTGAGACCCTACATGGAACGTGCCGCCGTATTCCTGGTGCCACTGCGCATCGGCGGAGGCACGCGACTCAAGATCTTCGAGGCAATGGCGATGGGACTTCCGGTCGTATCGACGTGGATTGGGGCCGAGGGGCTGCCGGTGACGGATGGGCAGGACATCGTGCTCGCTGATGCTCCCGAGCAGTTTGCCAACGCAGCGGTGCGGCTGCTCACCGACCAGGCGCGCGCGCAGACGATCGGTGACGAAGCCTCACGCACGGTGCGCGCGCGTGCCGGATGGGACCGCGCCGCTCGGGTGTTCGATGAGATCTGTGGACGCGTGCTGGCGCGCGCTCCCGACACGGCGGAGACCGGAGTGCATCCATGAGCAAGACGATCGCGGTGTTCGGGCTTGGGTACGTCGGGTGTGTGTCTGCCGCGTGCTTCGCCAAGCAGGGGTGGGACGTCGTTGGTGTCGACGTCAACCCGGCAAAAATCGACATGATCAACCAGGGCAATAGTCCCGTGCTCGAGCCGGGGCTCCCCGAGCTGATCAAGGAGGTCGTGGCCTCCGGTCGTCTGCGCGCGACGACCGACGTCAAGGCCGCCGTCGCACAGGCGACGCTCTCCCTGATCTGCGTCGGCACGCCGAGCAAGAACAATGGCGCGCTCGACCTGACGTACATCACGCGGGTGTGCGAGGACATCGGTCGCGCACTCAAGGAGCTGGGGAAACGGCACATCGTGGTGGTGCGCAGCACCGTGCTCCCCGGCACGGTCGCGAACGTTGTCGCGCCGGCGCTGGAACGGGCCTCGGGCCAAACCCTGGGTGAGAACATCGCCGTGTGCGTGAACCCGGAGTTCTTGCGCGAAGGCTCGTCGCTGAAGGATTTCTACAACCCACCGTTCACGCTGATCGGCAGCGATGATCGCAACGTGGCCTGCGAAGTAGCCGCGCTGTACACCAACGTCGAGGCGCCGCTCTGCATCGTGGACACACCGGCCGCGGAAATGGTGAAGTACGCATGCAACGCATTCCACGGATTGAAGGTCACGTTCGCGAATGAAATCGGGAACATCTGCCGGGCGATGGGCGTCGACAGCCGCGAAGTGATGCGGGTGTTCTGTGAGGATACGAAGCTCAATCTCTCCGCGTACTACCTGAAGCCTGGGTACGCATTCGGTGGCTCCTGCCTGCCGAAAGACTTGCGCGCGCTCGTGCATCAGGCTCGCCAGGTGGACGTGGAGACGCCCGTGCTCGCCGCCGTCCTCCAGAGCAACCGCCAGCAGGTCGAGCGCGCGGTGGACATGGTGCTGCAGACGGGGAAGAAGCGCGTCGGGCTCCTGGGACTCAGCTTCAAGGCGCATACCGACGATCTCCGCGAATCGCCGCTCGTCGCGCTGGCCGAAACGCTGATCGGCAAGGGCGTGCAGCTCGCGATCTACGACCCCTACGTCGAGGCGTCACGTGTCATGGGTGCGAACCGCGCCTACATCGAGCGGGAAATCCCGCACGTCTGGTCCTTAATGCGCGGTTCGCTCGACGAAGTGATGGCGCATGCCGACGTCATCGTGGTCGGGAATGCGCTGGAGGAGTATCGACAGCTCGAGACCGCCCGCCACAACGGACAGGTCATCATCGACCTCGCGCGCATGTTCGAGCGGCGTACGAGCGAAGACGGCCGCTATCAGGGGATCTGCTGGTAACATGAAACAAGTCATCCGCCGAGGGATCAAAGAGATCATCGTCGACGAGGTACCCGAGCCGGTCATCGCGCCGTACCACGTCCTGATTCGACCGGTGTCCTCCCTGATCAGCAGCGGCACCGAGTCTGCGAGCATTCACCAGGCCGGCGTGCTGCGGGAAGTCGCCAACAACCCGTCACATCTGCGGAAGCTGGTCGCGAGCGCCATCGCGAACGGTCCGATCAGCACGCTCGTCGAGGCGCGCGCCAAGCTGAGCGACTACGCGGTGCTGGGGTACTCGGGTGCCGGCATCGTTATGGACCGGCACGACACCGTTTCGGATCTCACGGTCGGCGATCGCGTGGCTTACGGCGGGGAGGGCACCGGCCACGCGGAACGGATTCTCGCGGGTCGCAACCTCACGGCCAGAGTTCCCGACGGCGTGCCGTTCGAGCATGCCTGTTTCGCGACGCTGGGCAGCATCGCGCTCAATGCAGTGCGCACCGCGGACATCGAGCTGGGCGAAACAGTCGCGATCATCGGACTCGGATTGGTCGGACAGCTGATCGCGCAACTCGCTCGGCTCCAGGGAGGCGTCGTCGTCGGCGTCGACCTGAAGCCTGAGCGGGCGCACCTCGCCACGCAGCTCGGAGCTCCGTACACCGTCGGTGGCCGCGGGCTGGCGGATACGATTGGATCGGTGACCAACGGGCGCGGCGCCGACTGCGTGATCATCGCTGCAGCCGCGAAGTCTGTCGGGCCGTGCCAGCAGGCGCTGCAGATCTGCCGCGACCGTGGCCGAATCGTGGTGGTCGGGGCGGTCGACATGAGCTTCCCCTGGAATGACATGTACCGCAAAGAGGTGCGCGTGCTCATGTCGCGCGCCTACGGACCGGGCAGCTACGACCCCGCCTACGAACGGCAGGGACGGGACTATCCACTGCCGTATGTGCGCTGGACCGAGAACCGCAACATGGAGGAGTTTCTCCGGCTGGTCGAGTTGGGGCAGGTGCGAGTACAGCCGCTGATCTCGCATCAGTTTGCGCTGGACGACGCGCCGGAGGCCTATCGCACGGTGCTCGATGCAGCGTCGGGGAGTCTCGCGGTGCTGCTCAAGTATTCGTCGAGGGGCGCCGTCGCTACGCCGGTCACGAGAGTGGAGCTTGCTGCCCCTGCACCAATCGCGGGCCAGATCGGCGTCGCGTTGATCGGACCGGGCAGCCTGGCCCGCTGGACGCATCTGCCCAACCTCAAGAAAACGCGCGGCGTCCAGCTGCGCGCGATTCATTCGAGCAGCGGCGCGCGCGGCAAGAGCATCGCCCGCCGCTTCGGCGCGGAGTACTGCTGTACCGACTACGCTGAGATCCTGCGTGATCCGCGCGTCGATCTGGTGGTCATTACCAGCCGCAATCAACACCATGCACGCCAGGCCGTGGCGGCGCTCGAGTCGGGCAAACACGTCTTCTTGGAGAAGCCGGCAGCGCTGACGGAAGTAGAGTGCCGGCTGCTGTATCTTGCGGCCGCGGAGTCGGGACGGCAGCTCACGGTCGGATTCAACCGGCGCTTTGCGCCGTTCTACGTGGCGATGCAGCAAGAGCTCGCGCGCCGCCGCGGGCCGGCCGTGTTGAACTGTCGCGTCAATTCGCCGGGGATTTCCGGTGACTATTGGATGGCCGACCCCGAGATTGGGGGTGCCATTCTGGGGGACGCCTGCCATTTCGTCGATCTGATGTACTGGCTGCTCGGCGCCGAGCCCGTGAGCGTTTCGGCCTACTCGCTTCCGATCGGCCGGCAGGAACCGGTCGGCCAGAACAATCTGGTTGCGAGCTTCCGCTTCGCCGACGGCTCGATCGGCAATCTCACCTATTGCACGGTGGGCAGCCGGACGTCCGGCGGGGAGCGCGTCGAGGCGTTCGCACCGGGTGTGGGCGTCGCAACCGAAGACTTCAAGCGCCTGACGGTGCAGGGTGCGTTGCGCCGCACGAGCAGGCGGTTCTGGGCCGAGAAGGGCTACGCGGCGCAGCTCCACGATTTTGTGACCGGCCTGCGTGCGGGAACGGCGCCCACAGTCTCGGTGCGCGACGGTGTGCGCGCCACCATCGGGTGCTTGCGCATGTTGGAGGCGGCACGCACCGGGGCAATCTGCACCATCGATGTCGACGCCATCATCCAGTAACGGAGGGCACGCGCCCCGCGTGCTGTTGATCGCGCCTTCCCTCGAGATTCTCGGAGGGCAGGCGGTGCAGGCCGCGCGCTTGCTCGCGCAGCTCCGCAAGGAAGACTCGCTCGTCATCGACTTCCTGCCGATGAACCCGCGCCTGCCGGGGCCGCTCCGCCTGCTGCAACGGATCAAGTACGTACGGACCGCGGCGACGCTGCTGACGTTTGTCCTCAAACTGCTGGCACGGCTGCCGCGCTACGACGTCGTGCACGTGTTCGCCGCTGGGTACTTCTCGTTCTGGTGGGCGCCTATGCCCGCCATTTTGCTCGGCAAGGCGTTCGGAAAGAAAGTGATCCTGAATTATCGGGACGGCCGCGCGGAAGACCACCTGCGCAACTGGCGGACCGCGATCCCGGTCATTCGCAAGGCCGATGTGATTGTGGCGCCGTCGGGTTATCTGGTGGACGTATTCGCGAAATTCGGCCTGCCCGCACGGTCGATCTTCAACGTCATCGACGAACGCTATTCCTACCGGCAGCGCCGGCGCCCGCGGCGGGGGCCGGTGTTTCTGCATAACCGCATTCTCGAGCCGCTCTACAATGTCGAGTGCACGCTGCGCGCGTTTGCGGTGATCCAACGGCGGTATCCCGACGCCAGCCTGACGATCGCGCACGAAGGCGTGAGCCGTCCCGCGCTCGAACAGTTGGCCCGAGAGCTGAAGCTCGAGCGCACGCGGTTCATCGGGAGCGTGCCGCAGGATCGCATGGCCGAGTTACTGGACACCGCGGATGTCTACCTCACTACTCCGAACATCGATTGCATGCCGGGATCGTTACTCGAATGCTTCGCGGTGGGATTGCCGATCGTGGCGACGCGGGCAGGCGGCATTCCGTACATCGTGACCCACGAGCAGACCGGCCTCCTCGTGCCGTGCGACGATCACCAGGCGGTAGCGGCTGCGGCGCTGCGGCTGCTGGAGGACGACGAGCTGGTGGTGCGGTTGACGAGCAACGCCCACCGCGAGCTCGAGCGCTACCGCTGGCCGCAAATTCGCGATAAATGGCTGGGTCTGTACCGCGAGTTGACCGACGTCAAACCCAAGTCGGCCAAGTCGGGCGCTCGATCCGGACGAGTCCGGCAACAAGGTTCACCAGTCGAGGCCGATCGGGCGGGTGCGGAAAGCGCGCGAGCGCGAAGCGCCCGATATCCCCCGGTTGTGTGAGCTCGGCGTAGCCGGGCGTCGTGGAGAGGGCCGCCTCGAAGCCGGCTCGGCGGACCGCTTCGTATTCCCGCGGCCCGGCGCCTCCAGCGGGATAGCAGAAGAACGGGATGCAGGCATCCGTTTGCTCGCGGAGCCGGCGGTAGGACTCCTGAATTTCCCAGTCACAGGCGTCCGGCGGTGCCTGGTTGAGAATCCTGTGGGTCACCGTGTGGGGTCCGTACGTCACGCCATGCGCCGCCATCCGCCGGATCTCGTCCCACGTGACTGACGCGTATGCGGGCGGCGCGACTTGCGGGAGCTGCACATCGAGTTGACGGCCGAGCTCCGCGATCAACGCATCGCGCTCCGGGGCATCGATTCGCTCCAACGCAGTAGCGAGCTCGTGACGTGCGCGATCGCGTTGCTCGATTGTGGCCCAATGCGCGGTGTGCGGGCGCCCGTTGTCGAGATGGAATGAGGATCGGGCCGTGTGTCGCATCACGTACGACACGCGGTCCCACCACTGCCACAGCTGACCGTCTACAAAGCCCGTCGTGACGAACAAGGTCACGGGGCAATCGAACTCCGCGAAGATCGGCGCGGCGACGCGGGCGAAATCGCCGTAACCATCGTCGACGGTGAAACACACGGCGGGCACGCGGTTATGTGGATCGTTCTCGTGCAGGCGTGTCCACAGCTCCGGCAGACTGAGCAAGCGGTAGCGGTGGCGGCGGAGGTAGCCAAGCTGATCTCGGAGCGCGCCCGGACTCATCCCTTCGATTCGCGATTCTGGGTCCGCGAAGCGATGGAGCTTGAGGATACTGATCAGCCCGCTTCCGACGACGCGCAGGGCGGGGCCGAGCAGGTCCGTTCCGGCCAGCCGCACCAGCAGCTCACGCGTTCTCCCTACCATATTCCCGCCACACGCGAGAGCCAGGCGACGCCGGTGTTCACGAGCGTGGCCATCCGTGCGGGCAGGGGCCGCGGCTCGAGCAGCCAGTCGGCCGCGACCTCCGCGGTCTGTTTGCTGAACAGGTGCTTGAAATGCGTAATCCCCGCGACGGGATCCTCAATACCCGGCGTCACGGTGCTCACACCGCCGAGATCGAACCACGTCGCGCCGAGCTGTTTGGCCCAGCGAATGAGATCCCACATCAGCGGGTGGCCGATCTTCACCTGTTTCAGGTCGCCCGGACGTGCCGAGGCGCCTGAGAAGTAGCTGACGCTGTCCCCGTTCCACCAACCCCAGTGAAAGCCAAGGAGCGCGTCAGGACCGGAACGATCCGTGCGGAACAGGCCCACCAGGCGGCTGGCGTCCGGCACGCGCCGGGACAGCTCCATGACGCCCGTCCAGTCGTACAACGCTTCGTAGGCCGCGCCGGTACGTCGCAGCGTCTCGCGTCGCAAGTCTTCCATCCGACGGGCATACTGCGGATCATCGATCGGCCGCAGCTGAACGGGGAGCTTGTCGACCGAGCGGATGGCGCGGCGGGCCAGCTGGCTGAACGACGCGAGAATCTCGGCCTCGCTGGGCCGCAGGTCGATCGTCAGGGTGGTGCTCCAGTTGCGCGCCTCGATCGCCGGGGTGAATCCGACGGCGGCGAGCAGGTCGCCCAGCGCGACACGCTCCTCCGCATCCCGCGCAAACACTTCCACGTTCACGCGCAAGATGCGCGCATCCTTGTACGCAAGCTCGGCCAACGCGTGCACGGCGGCGGGCCACGCACCGCGCGGCAACCCCGGACCGAAGCGCTCGACGCGCAACAGCCGGAATCCAGGTAACGCGCGGCTGGCCGCGATATCGATCCCAAACGCACCTACGCACGTGCCGTCAGGCCCCGACACCACCACGCGATGCGAGTCGACCTTGCGGCGCGCGAACGTCCAGGCCGCGCGATGCGGGAGGGCGAGGCGGACGCCGCTCTCCGCCAGCGATCGCTCGATGGCGGCGTATTCCTGCGACAGCGCCGGGAGTACGACGGCGGAGTAGCTCATGCGTTCGCCGCTATGCTGCGCTTGCGTGGGAGGAAGGGCAGCACCGCCACGTTGAGCGTGCGGCTCGCATACCAGTAGAGCAGTGCGGCCCGTATCCATGCCGCAGCCATCGTCGCCACGGCGGTTCCGACCAGGCCGAACAGCGGCGTGAGGATCAAGGACAGCGTCAGATTGAAGGCCGCAATGAAGATGGCCACGCGGCTGGCGATCCGCTCATGTCCACTGGCGATGAGAAGAAACGAGGCCAGACCTCCGACCGTGAGTCCCGCAACCCATCCCGCCGTCAGCAAGAACAGCACAGGAGCCGCGCCGGCGAACGACGGTCCGTACCAGTGCAGCACGAGGGGACCCGTGGCGCACAGCAGAATCGCGGCGGGAATCGTGACGGCCATGCTGCCTTGGACAGTCCGCACCACCAGGCGTTGCAGTTCGTGGTGACTGCCTCGGGCCGAGAGCTGCGATATGATCGGGAAAACGACGAAGGAGATGCCGTTCGCAGCGAGCGCGAGAACCGCCGTCAGCCCGCTGGCGGCGCTGTACAGTCCCGCGTCGCGTGCCCCCAGCAATGTTCCCACCACGAGAACGTCAGTCTGATATGACAACACGAGCTGTCCGAGCGCGATGATCATCAGCCCGCGGACCGTGCTCAGCCATGCCTTCGGGTCGAACATCAGTGCGGCGTTCTGCACGGCCCTCGGCACGGCGCGCGCGACCAAGAAGAGGCTGAGGCCGAAGGCGATCACAGTTGCGAAGGCATTCAGCGCCACGGCGCTGCCGGCGCTAGGCTGCCGGTTTAGCACGCTCACCATGACCAGTAGCGCGGCGCCGAACAGGACCGGCCGCAGCACCGCTTGCGGGAGCTGCGCCTGGGGCACCCGCCGCAGCCCTTGCAGGATGCTGCTGCTGTACGACAGCAGCGCGGTCAGCGGCATTAGCACCATGGCCGCCAAGATCGTCTCGGACGCGCCGGCCGGCAGGTGAGCGCGCCAGAGCCAGGCGACGGAGCCGCCGATCAGCGCGATGCTCCCAGCGGTCCAGGCGACGGCGCGCCAGCCGAATCGCAGGAAGCCCGCGAGCAGTCCGTCGCGCCCAGTCCCCTCGTAGGCGGCGACGTATCGCAGCGCCGCGCTGTCGAACTCAAGCTTGCTCAAGAGCACGGCGAAGTTGACGCAGGCGAGCACGTAGCTGTAGACGCCGTAGCGCGTGGCCGCGAGCGAGCGCGCGAGCAGCATCTGCGTGAGGAAGGATGCCGCTGCCCCGGCGACATTGCCACCGATGGCCCAAACCGTTCGGCGGAGGACCGGGAAAGCGTGTAGCCGCGCCGCGAGTCCCGGGAACAGGCCCGGCTGTGCGACGGCTTCACCAGCTTCGAGTGGTCTCACGCCGACGCTTCGACGTCATAAGGAAGAACTCGTGCGGCGATGGAACGACGGGGCAGCACGTCACTCAAGCCATGCAGCCATCCCTCGAATTCCACTTCGGACAAGCTGGAAGAATCCACGAGTCGCGGGCACAGCAGTTGTGTCGTGAGGGGCGTCGCCAGACCACCCGCGCAGGTCATGGCGCTTTCGACCCCTAACTCAGCCAGCCACGGCAAGAACTGCGGGCCGTGTCGGCCGTCGGGGTAGCAAAAATGGCGCGACTCCGGGGATCCCAGCTCACGCAGGAACGCGCGATTGTCGACGATCTCGCGGAAAAAGAGATCGCGATCCGGCGGCATGCGGTGCCGATGGGTGTGGAGCTGGACGTCCACGCCATCGCGGATGACCGCGCGCAATTCCGCGGGCGTCATGAGGTGTAGCAGCCGCTTCGCTCGCAGCGGTTCCACATCGACGTGCAGCGACCTCGCCAGGTCGTCGAGCAGGTGGTCCTTGTCGCTCGCCGAGATCCCTTCACGATGCGCGCCACTCAAGATCTGAAAGAGGGCGTCGGCACGGCTGCTCGCCGTGCGCAGGTCCATCTTCCCGACAACGCGCCCGCGTCCCTTCCACAGGATATAGGAGCAGGCCACATCGAACACCGGCCGGTTGAATCGGCTGTAGAACGACGTCTGATAAACGGTGACGGGGTAACCCCAATCCTTGACGATGGGATACGCCTGCGAGCAAAAGTCCGTGGCGCCGTCGTCGAACGTGATGACGACCGCGCGGGGAGGAAGTGCATTCCGCGCGAGTCTCTCCATCGCTTCCGCGAGGGGCAGCACTGAGCACTGATTCTGTGACAATAATTCCAACCGCCGGCGCAATGCGTCCCGAGACATGTACAGCGCGGGATTCCACAGATGCTCGTCGTGTTGGGAGATGCCGTGATACGCCAGCACGAGCAGGCGATTGGTGCGCCATCGGCTTCGGCCCACCGCCGAGAATAGGCCCAGACGCCGGCTCCCGGAGAGCACAGCGACCTTCATCGCTTTGAGACCCATGTGGATGGGAGAGGGGGCAAGTTGCATGCCCTATTACGGCAGGAGCGTGGGCACGCGGCCCTTGGAATTCGCCGCTCCATGTCACACAGCTGCGACAGATGGCGGTCTCGGGGCCGGGTACGGGTGTTGAGAACGCAAGGGCAAGCCAGCACACCCCTTGCAAGCCCGATGCGCATGCCCGCGGAGCCCCGACCCGTTGTTGTGATCGCGCTCGGGCTGATCGCGATCGCGACGCTCACCCCCCTCGGTGGCGACCACGCGCGCCGGCTGTCGCTCTGTGTCGGCTGCGGAGACTTCGCGCTCGCCGACGCGTTAGTCAACATCGCGCTGTTCGTGCCGCTGGGATGCGCCTTCGCGTTCCGAGGCCTGCGAACGCATCGCGCGCTCGCCTGGATTGCGCTGACGTCCATCACCGTCGAAACGCTGCAATACGTAATCGTGCGCGGGCGGACCGCGAGCGTCGCGGACGTCATGGCCAACACGATGGGAGGGGCGCTCGGAATGGCAATGCCGGGCGCGTGGCAGTGGGTGCTTGCGTCTACCAAACACGCCGCTGCCGCAACCGTCGCGTACGGCTTGATGATCGCCGGACTCGCG
>WNGI01003615.1_pt1 | contig 20584 bp, 19 predicted proteins | sample 5400621 | NCBI WGS metagenome assembly WNGI01 (sample SAMN13153374, study PRJNA577476) | soil metagenome | isolation source: 20 cm soil or saprolite under Garry oak tree replicate 1 | place: USA:California | collected 2016-06-15
GTTGTCCTCTCTGTTGCACGCCCCAATCAGGGCCGCCATCGCGGTCCCGATCACAATGAGGAGGACCCGGACGCGCATCAGTTACTGCCGGTCCTCGTCGTAGCCGCCGCTGGTCGCGGGGCGCGCAGGAGCGGACTTGATCTCTTCGGTGCTAGGTACGATCGGCGGCAGTCCGGCGGCCGTCAGCGTCGTGTTGATTGCTGGCAAAGCGAGCATGGCGCCGCGCATCGCCGAAAGCTGTCGATCCAGCTGCGCCGAAAGCTCGTTGAAGACCGTGTAGGATTGACTCGTTGGCTTGGCATCAGTGCCACCGACCACACCCGCCAGCGCCGCAATCTTGTTGTTCAACTTGATCGGGTAATTGAGGGGATCCTGACTCGACTGATTCCTGACCTGATAAATCTCACCTTCGATTGCAGACAGCTTGCTCGAAAGATCATCAGCCGCGCGTGCGAACACCGCACTTCTGTCTCCGGTCATTCTCTTGCCGCGGTCGGCGAGCTGCGCTTTCAGATTGCGGATGGTTTTCACGGCGTCGTTTGCCTGACTGGTCTTGTCGCGAATGCGCATCAGGAAGTCGAACTGTTCTTTCAGTTCGGCGTCGGTCGCCGCGCTGCGTGGATCTTTCACGATCGTCAGCGGTTGCGTGAACTGCTGACCGCTGACGTTCAGGCGGACGGCATAGGTTCCAGGCAGAACGACGGGCCCGGAAATATTGCCCGCCCAGAGAATCATGTTCTCGAACGTCGATGCGTCGGGATAGCGCAGATTCCAGGCGAACATGTTCAGCCCCGCTTTATTCGCAACGCGCGGTGGAGGTGGTCTGCGAAACGGTCCTTCTTCGCCTGGCGGCGTCTCCTCGCCTCTCGCTTCCGTGCGCACCGTAGTGTCGGGGGCCACACCGGCGCGTCGCAAGCTATCGTTGCGTGCTGCGCGAACGCTGTCCGCGCGAATCGAATCCGCCGCAACTGTCGGGTCCTGCTGGCTGGTGAAGCTGCGAATGATTTTTCCCTGAGAGTCGAGGAAATCCATCGTCACCAGCTGGCGTGGTTGGGCAAGCCAGTAATAGACGACGGCGCCCGACGGAGGATTGGCTCCGGTTGGATGTCCGCCAGCCGCGCCAGTTCCACCGCCGCCGCCGAAACCGGCGCGGTAAACCTTGCGCGGCCTGAACAGATGCACCGACGTGCGAGGAACCTCGAGGCTCAATTGACGAAGGGCGGAGAGATCGTCGAGTATCCAGAAAGAACGGCCGTGGGTCGCGGCGATGAGATCGCCTTCCTTTACCGCGAGATCGTGGATGGGGACGAGCGGCAGGTTGCGCCGCAGAGATTGCCAGCTCGCTCCGTCGTTGAACGACACCCACACCCCTCGCTCAGTTCCCGCGTAGAGAAGGCCGGCACGCTCCGGGTCCTCGCGCAGAACGCGAGTAAACTCGGTCGGTGAAATTCCGTTGGTGATGAGCGTCCACGTCGCGCCGTAGTCGCTGGTCTTGTACAGATATGGCTTCATGTCATCGAGCTGGTACCGATTCGCGGCAACATACGCAGTTCCGCTGGCGAAGTTCGATGCTTCGATCATCGAGATACGCGCCCACTCCGGTAGTCCGGGCGGCGTGACATTCTTCCAGGTCTTTCCGGCGTCCCTAGTGACATGAACGAGCCCATCGTCGGAACCCGCCCAGATCACTCCCGCCGTGCGCGGCGACTCTGCGATAGTGAACACTGTCGCGTAGTACTCCACCGATGTCTGATCCTTCGTAATCGGGCCGCCCGACGACCCGAGTGTGCGCGGGTCGTGCCGGGTCAGATCGGGACTGATCGCCTTGAACGTCTGCCCTTCGTCGTCAGTCTGAAATACTACGCTGCTGCCGATGTACATCCGCCCAGGGTTGTGCGGTGAGATCACGATCGGAAAAGTCCACTGAAAGCGATACCTGGCGTCGGCGGCGTCGTGACCCATCGGGTTATTTGGCCAGGGATTGACGTCGCGCTCGAATCCCGTCTTGATGTCTTTCCTGGTGAGGTAGCCGCCATACGATCCGGCGAATACGATGTCTGGCCTGTCGGGGCGGACCGCGATGTAGCCGCTCTCGCCCCCGCCCACGTCGTACCAATCTCCGATGGCTATTCCACCACTCTCGCGGCTCGGTCCGCAAAGCGTCGAGTTATCCTGCTGTGCGCCGCAGACGCGATATGGAAAATGGGTGGTCGTGATCACGTGATAGAATTGCGCGGTCGGCTGATCCTGCTCTGTCCAGGATCGGCCGCCGTTGAACGACACGTTTGCGCCGCCGTCGTTTGCCTCGATCATGCGCTGCGCATCGTTAGGAGCGATCCACAGATCGTGGTTGTCGCCGTGAGGAACCTGAATGCTACGAAAAGTCTTTCCATTGTCTGTCGATCGATACATGCCGGTGTTCAACACGTAGATCGAATTCTCATCTTTCGTGTCGGCGAAGATGCGGGTGTAATACCACGCCCGCTGACGCAGTCGGCGATCGCTGTTGGTGCGGGTCCACGTCGCTCCGCCATCTGTTGAGCGAAATACTCCGCCAGAATCGGCCTCGACGATCGCCCAGACTTTGTTCGAGTTCGTAGGTGAGACGGCGAGTCCGATGTTGCCGATTACTCCGGCCGGCAGGCCTGCATTGCGCGTCAGCTCACTCCAGTGTTCACCACCATCTGTTGACTTGAAAATTCCGCTGCCAGCTCCGCCCGATACCAGTTGCCATGGCGTCCGCCACGCCTGCCAGAACGCGGCGTAAATGATTTCCGGATTGTTGGGATCGAGCACCAGGTCAGTGATGCCGGTGGAATCGTTACGGTAGAGAATCTTTCTCCAGGTCTTTCCGCCATCAGTCGTCTTGTAGACACCGCGCTCGGCGCTTGGCCCGAATACATGTCCCTGCGCTCCGACGTAGACAACGTCGGGGTTCGTGGGATGCACGCGGACGCGAGATATCTGTCGCGTGTCCGTCAGGCCAACCGACGCCCACGTTTTTCCGCCGTCAGCACTGCGCCAGACGCCATCACCATGTGACACATTGCCACGAATCGGATACTCGCCGGTTCCGACGTAGACGATGTCCGGATTGAATTCACTGATTCCTATCGCGCCGATCGTACCGCCGAAGTATTTATCGGTTACGGCTGTCCACGTGATCCCGCCGTCGGTGGTCTTGAAGACGCCGCCCCCGGTGGTGCCGAAATAGAATTCGTTCGGCCGCTTACCCGAGCCCGCGACAGCAACCGAGCGACCGCCACGGAATGGACCGATCTCTCGCCACCGAAGGGCGGCAAATACGCTGGTGTCATAGGCGGTCTGCGGCGTCGATGCGGTGGGGATGATACGACCCGGAACCGGTTGCGCCTGCGAGCTGGCAGGCGTGGGAAGTAAGGCCACCGTGATGAGACAAATGAAGACGAGAGCGCAAAAAGCCCGAGGTGTCACGATCGGTTCTCCGTGGCGGTGGACGGGGCGGGGCCGAGGGCCGAGGGTGGGTGTTGGTTCAATAGCGCTAGTATGTAGCAGCGACTACAAGCAGTAGGCAAGTATCGACGAGCCGACTCGACATCCAGTCCGCCTGTCGAAAAACCGGTTCCAGTCCTGCGACTACGAGCTCTCTCGACGCAGCTGACTGATTGTCGCAGCTTTCACGCCGCTATCACGGTACTTGCAGTTTAAATCAGCAACCCAAAACGATGGAGGCTGAATGACACAGGAATCCTTTGAGGAGCAGCAGGAGGATCTCGATCCGCATCGACGCGAAGAAAGAGATGCCGCTGCGCTCGAGAATGCCGGACGACTCCGGCAGAGAGGTGTGCTCCTCACTGGGCGCGAGACGAGCGGCCAGCTCGACGACCTGATGACTGCCGTTGAGCGGTTCGAAGCGGCCGTGGTCGCGCGAGGAGGAGACCTTTTCGTGAATACACCCTTCTCCGACCAGCCAGAGAGTCCCGAGTTCGTAATTCCGCAGCGCCTTCCGAGTGAGGATCCCGAAGCGTACGCCGCGCGAATCAATGCAGCCGCAGAGCGGCTGGAGAAAGTCGACCTTTAGAATCACTTGCAGTGCTGAGTAGCGCGACGAGCAGAAGCATTCGGTGGGCGCAGGCGGGCCTCCTCGTAAATGCGCTCCTCGTGCTGGTGAAGCTTGTTGCCGGAGTCGTCGGACACGCGAACGCCCTGGTCGCGGATGGCGTAGAATCGTCGGCGGACATTTTCTCGTCGCTCATCGTCTGGATGGGTCTGAGCATAGCTGCTCGACCGGCCGACGAGGATCACCCCTATGGCCACGGCAAGGCGGAGCCGCTCGCTGCCGCGGTCGTGTCGCTGATGTTGCTCGCAGCCGCGGTGGGAATTTCGATCATGGCGATTCGGGAGATTCTCCATCCCCATCACCTGCCCGCGCCATTCACACTTTTCGTCGCCGCGGGCGTGATCATCGTGAAGGAGATCCTCTACCGACGTGTGTCCCGCGTTGGGAGAGACGTTGGTAGTACGGTCATCGCTGCCGATGCGTGGCACCACCGCGCCGATGCGATCAGCTCGCTCGCGGCGTTCATTGGAATCAGCATCGCGCTTTGGGGTGGTCGCGGCTGGGAGGCGGCCGACGACTGGGCGGCGCTAGTCGCGGCAATTCTCGTAGCAGTCAATGGTGTGAGAACGTTGCGTCCAGCGATTTCGGGACTGATGGACGAGGCCCCCGACCGGACCGTGAAGGAGCGGGCGCTAGAAGCTGCCTGCTCGGTTCATGGCGTCCGTAGCGTGGAAAGCCTGCACGTGCGCAGCTCCGGCCTCGGCTTCTACATGGACCTCCACGTTCAGGCTGACCCCGCAATCTCGCTCGAAGCAGCTCACGAGATCGCCGCGAAGGTCAAATACGCAATTCGGGCCGCGATTCCAAACGTCGTGAACGTACTCGTTCATATGGAGCCATATAGGGTGAGCGCCACCCTGCCGGACGATGTGGCGTTTAGCCTGCCGCCAGTGTAAGTCGGTGGCTAATCCCGTTTCCAGTCACCGCTTCTACCTCCACGCTTTTCGGTCAGCCTGACGGCGGAGATCTCCATGGTGCGGTCCAATGATTTCGCCATGTCGTAGACAGTGAGGAGAGCGACGGTGACTGCGGTAAGTGCCTCCATCTCGACTCCGGTCTTGCCGTGAGTCGATGCCCACGCAGTTACGCGAATACCGGGCAGCGCTCGGTCGAGCTCGACATCGACTCCGGCGTCGGTCAAGGCAAGGGGGTGACAGAGCGGAATCAGCTCTGATGTGCGCTTGGCCGCCATTATGCCCGCGATACGAGCCGCGGCAATAGCGTCGCCTTTCGAAAGAGCATTTCGCTCGATCGCATCGAGCGTTTCGATTGCCATGGTGATCGATCCTGTCGCGCAAGCAGTGCGATCGGTGGCGGCTTTGCCACCGACGTCCACCATTCGGGCCCGGCCCGCCGCATCCAGGTGCGTGAGCTCACTCATCGCAGGGTCACCGAGAGCTCGCGAATGAGCTTCGAAGCAATGAGTTGCGGGCTGACATTTCCACTGGCGTAGGTCTGTGCGTTCAGGACTGCGTCGACTGCCCTGGCAGCTGAAGCTGCAGCGCTTAGGTCTTTTCTGTGCAGCGCGTCTCGAGCGCGTTCACCGAGAAGCTCGACCAACGCATCGAGCGTGTCAGCGAAGAGTCCCCGCGCGCCCATTGATCCCTGCGCGAGCGCCGCGGCGTGAATCTGTGACGGATGCATGCCCGTCGCGGCGTCAACCAACCTGCGCGCGTTGATCGTTGCTCTGGCGTCTGTCTCACCGGATAGCAGGCGTCCCGGCGCACCTGCTGCCACTCGCACGCGCTCGGCGGCGCTGGCCCTGGCATTCCTGTCGAGAGCTTTCTTGACGACCGGATTCTCGACGAACTCCCGCACCGCCTTGTCCTGAACCAGCGGAACGCGCACTACCACTACCCGCGACCTGATGGTCGGCAGCAGCGCGCCCGGCTCACTCGATGTCAGAATGATCGTTGTGTTGGCCGGTGGCTCCTCGAGGAGCTTGAGGAACGCATTCGCCGCCATGTCAGCCCCTTCCTGCGGAACCATTCGCTCGGCGTCGCCGATGATAAAGACCTTTCGCTTTGCGATCGCGGGCGCGATGGCGGCGCGTTGAACTAGGGAACGAACGGTGGCGACAAAGATTCCTTCGCTTCCGGACGGAGGAGCGTATAGTCCACGCTCGGTGGACCGCTCGGCGATCGCCTCGGCGTAATCGTCTCGAACCTGCTCGAGATCCGGGTCAGAATCCTTCAGTCGCGGGCGCGGAAAAATCCAGTGAAGGTCCGGATGCGTCAGCTCCGCGACATAGCGGCAGCTCGTGCACGAACCACATGGCGTGTTCCCGCCCCCCTCAGTGCAGAGCAGACGCTGGGCAAGCCAAAGGGCGAGGCGCTGCTTGCCTACGCCACGCGGTCCCTGCAACAACAGGCTGGCGGGCAGCGTCCCCGCGCGAATGCTTTCCGCTAGTCGCTCCCGTAGTTGCTCGTGTCCGTAAAGATCGACGATAGGCACATCGAAATATGATCACCGCGGCGCCGCTGGTCAGGTATCGGGCGATGTTCCGACGGTGGCACATTTTCTGACCTTGAAATCGCAATCGAGCCTGCATTCTTTACGAAAAGGAGATCGCCATGCCCAGCCAGCTCACAGGGCGCAAAGTCGCGTTCCTCGCCACCGATGGCGTCGAACAGGTGGAGCTCACCGCGCCATGGAACGCGCTAAAACAGGCGGGAGCTGACGTAGTACTCGTCTCAGACAAGCCCGGCGAGATACAGGCGGTAAACCACGACGCCAAGGGAGAGAGGTTTCACGTGGATGCGGAAGTCTCCAAGGTAACCGCCCGCGACTTTGACGCTCTGGTGCTGCCAGGTGGAGTGGCCAACCCTGACAAGCTGCGCACCAACAAAGAGGCGGTGAAATTTGTCCGCGAGTTCATGGAGCTGGATAAGCCGGTTGCCGCCATATGCCATGGACCCTGGCTACTGATCGAAGCCGACGCCGTTCGCGGAAGGACGATCACATCGTGGCCAAGCCTCGAGACCGACGTGAAAAACGCCGGCGGAGCCTGGGTGGACAAGCAGGTCCAGCTCGATCAAAAGCTCCTCACGAGGAGACCGACGTGAAAAACGCCGGCGGAGCCTGGGTGGACAAGCAGGTCCAGCTCGATCAAAAGCTCCTCACGAGTCGGAATCCCGATGATTTGCCGGCATTCTGTGCCAGGCTCGTGGAGCTGCTGGCCGACGCCATCGACGAGCGCCGACTCGACAAGATGGTCGAGCAGAGCTTTCCGGCCAGCGACCCATTACCCGGACCGATCGCTCTGGGGTAAAAGGGAACGGAGTACGATCAGTACCTGCGCCTCCTTTGTGACGCAAAGTACTTGACAAACGTCAACTCAACAGCTAGGTTCACTCAAAATGGCATCAGTCACACCGCTGCATCGCGCTCCCACGCCAGAACCGCCCGCGCTACATGTGCGCGCGATGGACAATCTCAGGTTCATCCGCGACACAATGGAGGCCGCCGGCTCGTTCACGGCGGTATCGGGCTGGGGAATGGTAGCAGTAGGAATAATCGCCACTATCGCGGCGACGATTGCCTCAGCGCAGCACTCGGTACTCCAGTCGATTTACGTCTGGATGATCGCGGCAGTACTGGCGCCAGGCGTGATGCTCTGGGCAATTGTGCGGAAAGCGCGCAGGGCACACGTACCGATCCTGTCGGGACCGGGACGAAAATTCATTCTCAGCTTCTCACCGCCGATGCTGGTCGGCGCTCTTCTTACGATCGTGCTTTATCGCGGCGGGATGGTCGAGACAATTCCGGGAATGTGGCTCCTTCTCTATGGGACGGGAGTAGTGGCTGGCGGCGCATTCTCGGTGCGAATCGTACCGGTGATGGGGATCTGCTTCATGCTGGCAGGAACTCTCGCCGTGTTCACTCCGCCAGCGTGGAACGACTGGATTATGGCGGCTGCGTTCGGCGGTCTTCACATCGCCTTTGGAATTCCTATCGCGCGGAGGCACGGTGGCTAAACACGGAACCGCGCGCGACGACCGTCGTCCGAGCATGGGCGATTTGCGCACCATGCGTGGGAAATCGGATGTCAGCGCCGCATCATCGGCACGTGCCGACGCTCTCGATCGTCTGATTCACGAGCGCCTCCGGCTCGGCATCGTGAGTGCCCTCGCTGTGAATGATTCTCTCAGCTTCAGTGATCTCAAAAAGTTGATGAAGACCACCGACGGGAACCTCAGCGTGCACGCGCGGAAGCTGGAGGAAGCGGAGTACATCACCTGCACGAAATCCTTCGAGGGGCGCATGCCGAAGACGGAGTACAGATTGACCGCCGCCGGTCGACGCGCTCTCGAGCGCTACCTGGATCACATGGAGGCGCTCATTCGCGCCACTCGGGAGCGCTGAAAACGTGTCGCAGACCCATCACACCGTGCACGTGCACGCCCCTCCCCGTTCCTCGCAGCCAACTTTGGCGCAGTCTGGTATTCACGTCGCCGTCATTATGGACGGCAACGGGCGCTGGGCAAACGCGCGCGGCCGGCCGCGCACCGCCGGCCACATCGCTGGCGCGCGCGTCGTCAGGAAAATCGTGGAAGCTGCCCCGGATTGCGGGATCGGCATGCTCACGCTTTATGCGTTCTCGGCGGACAATTGGGCGCGGCCCTCTCGCGAAGTTGCCCTGCTGATGCGTCTCTTTCGCCGATACCTGGTAGCCGAAACGGATCGGTGCGTCACCAACGACGTTCGGATGCGGATCATTGGACGTCGCGACCGCATTCCAGCCGAGCTGTTGCGCGCCATTCGGGCCGCAGAGGATGCGACGAAACACGGCACCCGGCTCGATTTGCGGATTGCGGTCGACTATTCGGCTCGCGATGCATTGGTGAGAGCCGCGGCGCGGTTGCAAGGGCAGGGGAGCATCACGCGCGAAGAACTTTCGCGGACGATGTGTGAGGTCGACCATTGGTACAGCGAGTGTCGCGATGTCGACCTGTTGATCCGAACCGGGGGCGAGCAGCGCCTCAGCGATTTTCTGCTGTGGGAGTGCGCGTACGCCGAGCTCTACTTCACCGATCGGCGCTGGCCCGACTTCACCCCGGCCGACCTCGAGCACGCGGTGCAGGCGTTTCATTCCCGCGAGCGGAGATTCGGGGCAGTTCCCGAAGCAGCTGCAGGGTAGAGACTCGGCGCGCGCGGGTGCGCCCAACCATCCACAAAACAAAAGCGGGGAGCGGAGAGCGTTACAGCCCGTTAGCCGGCAGCTGCTCCTAGCTAAAACGCTGTGAGGCTGAGCGCTCCCCGCTTTTGTTTTGTGGATGCCTGCGGCAGCGCCCCCGATCCAAACCCCGCTCTTAACGTCGAGCGGTACCGACCCGTCCAACGGTCAGTCCCCGCAGTCCGCGGGCGGCGCTCAACATGTTGTGGAGGTTTGGAATGTCGACAGTACGTACCCTGGCGCTTGGCGCCCTGCTCGTCGTTGGAGTCGCGGGAGTGTCCGCCGCTCAGTCAACGACGACACCGCCCACGCGCCCAGACAGCGGTTTCTACCGTCGTGGTCCTCGCCCGGATGGCCAGTTCCGTCGTGGCCCCGGTGGTCGCGAAGGGTTGGGTTTCGGACGTGATCTCAATCTGACCGAGGCGCAGAAGACTCAGATCAAGGCGATCCGTCAGAAGTATCAGCCGCAGAATCAGGCGCTGCGTGATCGTGCGAAGCCCTTCATGGACGCGGCCCGCGCCGCGCGCCAAAAGGGCGACACTGCGGCTTCCCGCAGCAATATGGAAAAGGCCCGCCAGGTAATGGAGAGCGGTCAATCCGTTCACACCCAGGAGCTGGCGGAGATTCGCGCCATCCTGACACCTGAGCAACAGGCCAAGTGGGACGCTCATCAGAAAGCAGCGGCCGAGCGTCGCGCGCAGGGTGGAAAGAGTGGAAAGAGAGGTTGGGGACGCAAGGGCGCTGTTCCGCCCGCCGTCAAGTCGTAAGCAGTACTGACCTCGCTGTAGAAGAGCCTCCGGCACAGAAAAGTGCCGGAGGCTCTTTTGCATTTCTCCCTCAAGCCTACCCGCGCGAACGAGCGAAAATTAACTTTGCCAAGGCAACTGCTCTTTCAGCCTGCGTACTCACGCGCCCGCCTGAGGTGCTTGATCAATGTCATCCGAAGTTGTCCAACTCACGCGCCGCGGTTTTGGCCGGACGATGCGCCGCGACGCGTGGTGGGTGCAACCATTGGTTGTCTTCGTCGTACTCGCTGGCTTCCTCGTCTACGCCACGTGGGCGGCTTTTCAAAACAAGTACTACGCTTTCGGGAATTATCTCTCCCCGTTCTACTCCCCGTTACTCTTCTCGGATTCGCCACACGCGTGGATCCACGGCGGGCGGCCGTCGTGGCTTCCCGGATTCATCCCTTTCTCACCGGCGCTCCTGATCCTGCCGTTTCCGGCCGGCTTCCGACTCACCTGCTACTACTATAGGGGAGCGTACTACAAGAGCTTCTGGGCGGATCCGCCGAATTGCGCTGTCGGCGAACCGCGTCACGGTTATCGCGGCGAGAGATTTCTGCCGCTGGTGATTCAGAACGTTCATCGATACTTCCTCTACGCGGCGCTGGTTTTTCTGGTTATCCTCTCGACCGACGCGTATAAGGCAATGTGGTTCTTCGACCGAAATACCGGCCGCCAGAATTTCGGTGTCGGACTCGGCACCATCATTCTGGTGGTGAACGTAGTTCTTCTCGGTGGCTACACTCTCGGCTGCCACTCGCTCCGACATCTGGTGGGTGGCTACCTCCACCAGCTCTCGCGCGCTCCCGTCCGCAAGAAGACTTACGATTGTGTGAGCTGTCTCAATCGCGGCCACATGCGCTGGGCGTGGCTCAGTCTGATCTGGGTTGCGTTCTCTGATGTCTTCATCAGACTGTGCGCGATGGGCATCTGGCACGACGTGAGGCTGTTCTAGGTGCCCGAGTACCAGAGACACGAGCACGACGTGCTCGTGATTGGCGCCGGAGGCGCGGGACTCCGCGCGGCAATCGAAGCAGCGCACGCCGGAGCATCGGTTGGCCTCGTTTGCAAATCGCTATTAGGGAAAGCACACACGGTCATGGCGGAAGGAGGCGTAGCCGCGGCGCTGGCCAACGTCGACGATCGCGACAACTGGAAAGTCCATTTCGCCGATACGATGCGCGGCGGTCAGTACCTCAATAACTGGCGGATGGCGGAGCTTCACGCCCGCGAAGCGCCGGATCGTGTCCGAGAGCTCGAAGCCTGGGGCACAGTTTTCGACCGCACACCAGATGGCCGAATTCTTCAACGCAATTTCGGCGGGCACAAATACCCGCGCCTGGCGCACGTCGGCGATCGTACTGGCCTCGAGATGATTCGAACGCTCCAGGACTACGCCATCTACCAGCCGATCGATGTGCACATGGAGTGCACCATCGTCTCGCTGCTCAGGGACGGCAATCGCATTGCAGGCGCGATCGGATACGACCGCGAGCGTGGAAGGTTCAAGCTGTTCGCCGCCAAGGCAGTCGTGCTCGCGACCGGTGGTATCGGCAGGGCATTCAGCGTAACGAGCAACAGCTGGGAGTACACGGGCGACGGACACGCGCTCGCTTACAACGCCGGTGCCGCGCTGCAGGATATGGAATTCGTTCAGTTCCATCCGACAGGAATGGTCTGGCCGCCAAGCGTGCGCGGAATTCTCGTCACCGAAGGGGTGCGCGGTGAGGGCGGCATCCTCGTAAATCGCGAGGGTCGTCGTTTCATGTTCGATGACATCCCCGAGAATTACCGCTCTCAAACCGCCGACGACGAGGAGGAGGGCTGGCGCTACACTCAGGGCGACAAGAGCGCGCGTCGTCCGCCCGAGCTGCTGACGCGCGATCACGTCGCGCGCGCGATTGTGAAGGAAGTGCGCGACGGGCGTGGAAGCCCACATGGCGGAGTCTTTCTGGACATTTCGTGGATCCGCTCGAAGCTCCCCAACGCCGAAGAGCACATTAAGAAGAAGCTTCCGAGCATGTACCATCAGTTCAAGCAGCTCGCCGACATCGACATCACCAGGGAGCCAATGGAAGTCGGACCCACGACCCACTATGTGATGGGCGGAGTTCGCGTCGACGGCGACACACAGATGTCCTCCGTGCCAGGGCTCTTCGCGGCTGGGGAGGTTGGAGCAGGCCTCCACGGCGCAAACCGACTCGGCGGAAATTCGCTTTCTGACCTGCTGGTTTTCGGAATGCGAGCCGGCAAATACGCGGCGGAGTTTGCGGCGCGGCAGTCATCGCCCCGCGTCGACGCGCAGCAAGCCGATGCGATCGTGCTCGAGGCTCTCGAGCCGTTCAACCGGCAGAGTGATGGCGAAGGTCCGTTTCAGCTAGAGCAGGATCTGCAGACGATGATGCAGGAGCTGGTGGGCATTGTCAGGAGAGAGGATGAACTTCGGCGGGCTCTCGAAAGCCTCAAGACACTGGGCGAGAGGGCGCGAAAGGTTACGGTGACCGGAAACCGCGAGTACAATCCTGGGTGGCACACAGCGCTCGACCTGAAGAATCTGTTGACCGTCTCCGAGATCGTCGCCCGTGCGGCGCTGGAGAGGAAGGAGAGTCGCGGTGGACACTTCCGCGACGATTTCCCGGAGAAGGATCCGACTTACGGCAAGTTCAACATCGTCATCAAGCGCGGGCAGAATGGGGAAATGCAGGTGACGCGGGAACCGATCCCTGAGATCCGCGAAGACCTCAAGCGGATAATCGAGGAGAACAAATAGTGGCGGCTGCAGCAACCCAATCGCTGGCGCGCAACGTCGTCGAGAGCGGGCAGAGAGCCGCAGCCAGGAGCGATACGAGCGCGGGGACGCAAACCCGGAGCGCGACATTTCGCGTCTGGCGCGGCGCGGGTGCCAGCGGACATCTGCGGGATTACCAGACGAGCGTATCGGAAGGGATGGTCGTACTGGACGCGATCCACCGGATTCAGGCGGAGAGCGCTACTGACCTAGCCGTCCGCTGGAATTGCAAGGCCGGTAAGTGTGGATCGTGCTCGGCCGAGATCAACGGAATTCCGCGCCTGATGTGCATGACGCGTTTGAGCGAGCTCGATCTCGAGAAGCCGGTGACCGTGGAGCCGATGCGCGCATTCCCGGTGGTGAAGGATCTCGTGACCGACGTCTCCTCGAACTTTCGGGCGAAGAAGCGCATCAGAAAGTTCACACCAAGGCCGCCCGACGCGCCCGACGGCACCTGGCGAATGGCACAGTCAGACGCCGACCGCGTCCAGGAGTTCCGCAAGTGCATCGAGTGCTTCCTGTGTCAGGACGTGTGTCACGTTTTGCGCGACCATCATCTGCACGAGCAGTTCGTGGGCCCGCGACTGCTCGTCCACGTGGCGCAGCTCGAGATGCATCCACTCGACGTTCTCGATCGAAGCGACGAGCTGAAGGACAGCCACGGCATTGGCTATTGCAACATTACCAAGTGCTGCACCAAGGTGTGCCCGGAGAACATTACCATTACCGACAACGCTATCATCCCTCTCAAGGAGCGGGTCGTCGACAGACACTACGATCCGCTCGGGAAACTCGTGCGGCTGATGCGGGGTAAGACTTCGGCCAATGGGACGTCGCAGCGGGGGAACGGCGGAGGCAGAGGGGGCGAGAGGTGAGCTCGGTGAAAGAGCAGTTCAAGCTGAAGCCGATTTCGAAGGAAGCAATTCCGCGCGCGGTGCAGAAAGCCGAGCGTTATCGTTTGATCAACCAGTCATGGGCGTCAGAGAGTATTTGCCGCGACATACTGGAAATCGATCCAGCGAATCAACAGGTATTGGTCATGCTGGTGCTCGCTCTCACCGACCAGCTGGCGGAGGGTCACGCGACCGTCATGAAGGCAGTAAACGAAACCTTGCCGCGCATCACCGATGCCTATCAACGAGCCTACTACACTGGCATCGCATCCGAAAGAAACGGGCAGGCCTACTTGCATCGCGGCGGGATGGGCAGCGGTGCAATGGCGTACGACGCGCTGCGCCATGCGATGACCTGGTACGAGAAGGCCGAGGCGATTCGACCCCAGGGCAACGATGACGCTATTCTCAGATGGAACACCTGCGTGCGTTTGATCCGCTCGAGCGCTCAGGTTGCCCCGCACACTGAATCGGCGTACGAACCCGCACTCGAGGAATGATGCATCTCCCTGTACGCCTTTCGCTCGCTGCCGTGGTCACTGCTTCGACTGCCGGTACGTCGTTGCTCGCGCAACAACAGACACCGCCAGCGACGAAGGCGGCGGCAACGAGGGGAACTGCCGCCATCGCGGGCGTCGTCATCGACAGCCTCAATGGCAGGTACCTCTCCGGCGCGGACGTTATCATCGAGGGCGCGAAGAAGACGCTCGTCACCGATTCGGTCGGAAAGTTCATCGTCGACAGTCTGCCGCCCGGTACGTATCAGGTCGGTGTGTTTCATCCGCTACTCGACACCCTCGGCATTTCCCTGGCGACCAAGCCGTTCCACATCGGCGCCGACAGCTCCAGCTTTGTCGTTCTCGCGGTACCATCGGCGGCGACGATCATTCGCGGTGCCTGTCCTGTGATGGGACCACGGGCGCAGGGCACATCGGCGGTGATCGGACATGTCAGTGACCCGGAGTCGCTCGAGCCGGTGTCGGGCGCCGACGTCTCGATCGCCTGGACGCAGATCGAAGTGTCGAAGCAAATCGGAATCCGTCGCACGCCACGTGTGCTGCGCGACAGCACGGATGCACAGGGTGCATTCAAGATTTGTGGACTGCCGAGCTCGATGCAGGCTACGCTGCAGGCGAGAAAGGGGGGTGCGATAACTGCGGAAATTCCTATATCACTCGGCGAAGCGGAGCCCGAGCTTTTTGCACGGACGCTGTTACTCTCGCGTGCCGATTCCGGCGCAAAGACGGGCAAGGCCAGCGTCTCGGGTCGGGTGGTTCTCGAGGGCGCGCCGTCCAACGCAGGCAGCCGTGTCGAGCTCTTGGGTACAGACGTGACTGCTCTGACAAACGAGAATGGGGAGTTCACAATGCGGAATCTCCCGTCCGGCAGTCACGTGCTGTTGGCGCGGCACCTTGGATTCGGCGCTGAAACTGTACCGGTCGATCTCTCTTCGCGCGAGCCGAAGAAAGTCACCATCAAGCTGCCGAAGTTCGTGGCGATGATGGATCCGGTGCTCGTTACGGCCCGCCGCGTGGCGAGCCTCGACAAGGTCGGATTCAATCAGAGGAAGAGATCGGGCAACGGCTACTACATGGGCCCGGAACAGATTCAGAAAATGCACGCGAACTATCTGACTGACATCCTGCGTGTGGTTCCCGGTCTTCGCGTCAGCTACACGCCAGATGGTGACGTTGTGAGCTCGTCGCGCGGGCCGACGAGTTTGATGGGCGGAGACTGCGTGCAGTACTATGTAGACGACATGCCGTGGATGTCAGCGACGCCTGGCGACATCAATCAATTCGTGAATGGGAGCGAAGTCGTGGGCGTGGAAGTCTACAACGGGCCTGGAACGCCGGCTCAATACTCTCGCAGCATGCAGAACTGCACGACCATCGTTCTCTGGACGAAGTTCAAGATTCGGGACTAGCGTCCGCGCAATCCCATCGCCGGCGTCCATTCGAGTTACGCCCCGGCGGCAAGTCCTTTGCGGGTTCATAGACGAAGCTTCTCTCGCGGTCACTCTTTTTACGCGGAGTCATAGATGAGGCTACACAACCGGTCCCCTCTGTTAGGAGTCGTTGCTACGGTCGTCCTGTGCGGCGGATGTACGGCGGCGCAGCGAATGCAAAACGCCGCGTCGAGAGCGACGGCGATCATGTACAATGTGAGCGGCGCGCCAATCGGCACCGCCCAGATCTGGCAGGACAACAACGGCCTCGTGAATCTGGAAATTGCCAGCATCTCGCTCCCGGCCGGAACGCATGGAATCCACTTCCATGAGGTGGGAAAATGCGAGGGCGGAACGACGGCTTTTTCGACCGCGGGCGCGCACTACAACCCGATGGGTATGGAGCATGGGCTCCAGAATCCGAGGGGACCTCACGCGGGCGACAATCCCAATATCGTCATTCCCGCCAGCGGCGTTGGAAAGGTCGCGTTCAGCACCGATCGCATCTCCCTCACACCGGGAACCCGAACACTGTTCGACGCGGATGGAAGCGCCCTCGTGGTGCACGCGAATCCGGACGACCAGGTTTCGAATCCTTCTGGTAACAGCGGAGCGCGCATCGCCTGCGGAGTGGTGCGCTCTATCCCTTGACGTCGTCGTGACTTGACACTGTACAGGGTCGCCCGCACGTTCCACGCATGACGGGTCGCCCGGAGGGGAAAGGAAACGGCGGAGCGCGGAAGCGAAGCGCAGCCAAGCGCAGCGAACAGCGAGTCGCCCGCAACGCCAGAAGCAAGGCTCATATCAATCTCGCCAAGGCACTGGCCTCGGTGTTCACCGCTGGCGTATACGACAAGGAATATCTGCAGGCTTCAGTCTGCACCTTTGTCGCCGAGATGAAAGAAGGCGGAGAAACGGGCGAGGGTGTAGTGCGCGCGGCTCAGGAATTGGTCAATGACGTCGGCGCTCGCTTTCCATCGTCGGAGCGCACGCAACTTCTACTCGCCGACATGGTCACCTGGTGCCTGGCGGAGTACTATCGCGAAAGCGCGTGAGGCCGTCCGCGTCCGCGTTTTTGCTCGTAGAGGGCGGTGTCAGCCTGCGCCAGTAAGTCCGCCAGCATTGTTCCTTCCGCCCTCGATCTCGTGGCGCCTACGCTGAGCGAGAGCTCGTAACCGCGATTGACCTCCTGATTGTGCGTCGCAACCCGTAACTTGATGCGCTGGCAAACGAGCTCTGCGGTCTGATCTGAATCAACGGTCATCAGAGCGACAAATTCGTCACCGCCGAGTCGCGCAATGATGTCCGCTTCGCGGCAGCTCTCGCGTAGCACGCGCGCGGCATCGATGAGTGCGCGGTCGCCAGCGAGATGGCCATAGGTGTCATTGATGTATTTGAGGTGATCGACGTCGATGAAGATCATCAGCACGTCACGCTCCATGCGCATCGCGAGTTTCAATGCCTGCTCCGACAGCGTAATGAAGGCGCGGCGGTTGGGCAGCCCGGTCAGCTCGTCGACGAGCAAGAGCGCCTTGAGCTCGTCCTCGGCGCGCTTACGGGCGGAAATGTCGTGATACATGGCGTAGACGCGTCCGGGTTGATCGACGACGCCAAACGGGGTTGCGGCGATAGCGACCCACAGAGTGTGGCCGTCCTTGTGCCGGCGTAGCGTTTCCGCTCTGACGTTCTCTCCGGCTGCCACGCGCGATGTGAGCGCTTCCCCCTCGTCCACCAGCTCGCTGGGCACGATCAGATCGTTGATGTTCTGTCCCACTGCTTCATCTTCGGTGTATCCGAACATGGTCGTGAACTGTCCGTTGATGCGAATGATGTGATCGTGCTCGTCGAGAATGGCGATCGATTCCGGTGCGTTCTCGAAGAGCGTGGCGAAGTAAACGTTCTGGGTGTGCAGAGCATCGTAGAGGCTTTTCCGATCGGTCACGTCGATGGCGATGCCAACGGTTCCGGAAATCCGTCCGTCGGCGGCGCGGAGCGGTTCCACGCGGGTCTCGAAGGATCTTCCCCGCCAATTGGTTTCGTAGCGAACCAGCTCTCCCTGCAACGCCCTCAGGTGGGCGGCCAGTGGTGTGAAGCCGGGATCGCGTGTCTTCAGCACCTCATACAGCGTCATGCCCACCTGTTCGTTCGCGCTCGCTCCGATGAGATGAAGGCCCGCACCCTGTGAAAAGGTGATGTTGAGTTGGGCGTCGGTGGACCAGAGGTTGACTGGCACCGATTCGAGCATGAAGGTGAGGCCGCGCTCTGAATCGAGGCCGTTGTGTCGAGCGGTGGCGGTTTTGCGCGCTGGCCGCGACCTCGATCCCCCCAACACACGCTTGAGGAGATTGCCGACTGGCCGGAACGCCCGGGTCACCAGCGAAGGAGAGGTCAACTTGCCTCTCATTCTCTCACCGATCTCTCCCCGACGCAATGATTTCAATGCTCATCACCGTCGCGTCCATCCTTGCTTAGCGCGCGGCGCCACGGTAGGTGATCTTCCAGATCGTCCCACCAGTGTCATCGGTAACGAAGAGCGAGCCGTCGGCCCCCTGTGCCAGTCCAGTGGGCCGGTGCGTGCCGCGCTGCGCTCTTTGCGCGCCGGGATTGGGATAGAAACCATCCGCGAACGTCGTGAAAGATCCGGTCGGGCGGTTGAAACGAAACGGCGAGAACACAACGCGGAACCCTGCTTGTGGCAACGGAGCGCGGTTCCACGATCCGTGAAACGCGACGAACGCGCCGCCACGGTATTGCGATGGGAATTGGCTGCCGGTGTAAAACAACATTCCCTCCGGCGCCCAGTGTCCAGGAAATGCGATCAGTGGCGCCGTCTTACTGGAGCATTGGCCGGTCTTTTGTCCGTCGCCTCCGTACTCCGGAGCCAGGACGAGCCCTCGGCGATCCACGTCGTAGTAGCAGTACGGCCATCCGTAATCGGCCCCGCGATCGACTCGCACCAGCTCTTCGCCTGGATTCTCGGCGCTTTTTTCAACGGAAAAGAGATTGGGCCAATTGTCGTGCAGCTGATCGCGGCCGTGAACCGTGGCGTACAAATATCCATCCAGAGGATTCCGGGTCAGCGCCACGGAGTTTCTCAAACCGGTGGCGAAGCGCCGACCGTCACTTTGTCTCTGCCGCATTCGGTTGGCGTCAAACTCCCAGACGCCGGCGCGCGTGTTGAGCTCGGTGCACGGATTGTAGCCCGACGATTCCGCTTGACGGTCGCCCTGCTGACACGCATTGGAAGCTGACCCGATGTTGACGTACAGGGTCCGCCCCTGGAGCACGAAATTGTGCGAGTGGTGCGAACCCGTCATCGGTAGACTCGTTACGATCGTATCCGTCTTTCCGATTGGCGTCAGTGAGCCTGAGGCCAGACGGTAGCGCACGATCGAATTCCCCGCGGTTGCGTACAGCAGATTTGCGTCGAGCGCGATGCCGGTGCCGCCGCCGACTCCAAAACGCTGTTGAACGTCCGCTTTCCCGTCGCCGTTCGTATCGCGCAGCGCCACGATCTGACCACTGGCAGCGCCCTCGGTTGAACCTGACGCACCCCCGCGCCGCGCGTCGGTATTGACGAAGACGTCCCCGTTCGGTGCGACGACGATGTGACGGGCGCCGCTGACGCCTTCAGCGAAAACGGTGGCGCAGAACCCATCGGGTAGCTGGAGGCCGGCTGCGCATGCCGGCGGCCGCATCCTTGGCGGCAGACGGTTCTGTCCCTCTGCGGACGCAGCGAAAACGACGACAAACAAAAGTGCCTTTTTCACAGGGAATCACCGGTCGGGAATCTTTCTTCGTTGGGGCAAATCCCGCACCGAATTGCCTAGTCGGCGCTCGGCCCCCATCTTCGAAGCGCCCATTTTTCTGCGCAGGAGGTAGTCATGGTTCTCGTCGCTGGTGCCACAGGAGTTCTGGGCTCCGAAATTGTCCGCCGCCTCACAGCTCGCGGCGAAAAAGTACGCGCAATGGTCCGCACGACTTCAGCACCCGAAAAAGTCGAACGGTTGAAAAGGACAGGAGCCGAGATCGTCGTGGCAGACGTCAAGGACCCACCGACGCTGCTCGCCGCCTGCGCGGGTGTCGATGCCGTCATGTCTACGATCACGACCATTCTCACATCGCAGCCGGGCGACTCATTTGAAGCGACCGACCGTGAAGGCACCAAGGCTCTGATTGACGCCGCCAAGGCATCGGGTGCCACGAGGTTTGTGTTCGTCTCGTTCGACAGCAGCAAGGGTGCGGAGAATCCGCTCAGCAACGCCAAGCGCGAAGCGGAGGAGCATCTCAAGAAGAGCGGCCTCGAATACACCATTCTCCACCCGTCCTTTTTTTGCGAGAGCTGGCTGGGGCCGATGCTTTTTGCCGATCCGGTCGCGTGCACGGCTAAGGTGTACGGCAAGGGGAACGAAAAGCTTAGATACGTTGCCGTCGCGGACGTTGCGGAGTTCGCCGTGCAGTCGCTGACGAATCCAGCCGCGCGCAACGCGGTGATTCCTGTCGGTGGACCGGAGGAGATCACTCAGCGCGAAGCAGTACGGCTCTTTGAAGAGGCTTACGGAAAGAAGTTCAATGTCATCGAGGTTCCGGAGGCCGCTCTCGAGGCGCAGTGGAGCGCCGCGCAGAATCCGTTCGATAAAACTTTTGCCGGACTGATGCTTGGGCTCGCTCGCGGATTCGACTCTGGGATGGAGCCACCGTTCGAGCAATTCCCAATGCAGATGACGTCACCGCGGGAATACGTTCGCGGCATGGCTCGGGCAAGCGGCCAGGCTGCCCGAACCGAACAACCTGAGAGCGCCAAAGCTGACGCCGGTCGCGACACGGGCGCTGAATTGAGATAAGAAAACGCGGGTTGGTGGCCGTCACCAACTCGCGTCCCTTTGCAGCGCTGC
>WNGI01001291.1_pt1 | contig 20580 bp, 21 predicted proteins | sample 5400621 | NCBI WGS metagenome assembly WNGI01 (sample SAMN13153374, study PRJNA577476) | soil metagenome | isolation source: 20 cm soil or saprolite under Garry oak tree replicate 1 | place: USA:California | collected 2016-06-15
GGCGGCGACATCGACCCATTCATCGAGGCCGCGCTCTCTCGGCCACCCAGCGGAGCGACAGGCGACGGTGGCATCGGCCCTGCACAGTCCTAATTCGCGCTTTACGAGCGCTGGAGGAGGCTTGCCATGGTGAGCGTGAAAGACCTTCAGGATGTCGTGGACGACCTGAAGGGTGAGGCGACCAAGCGCGCGAGTGAGCTGTTCGGCGAAGGAAAGACCGAGGTCCGCCGCGCTGTCGGTGGCCACTCCGATGGAGCGATCTTCGGGACGCTCGCGCTCGGCCTTGTTCTCGGCGCGATCGTCGGCGCCGCGATCGCCCTGCTCTTCGCGCCGTTCCCCGGTGACGAAGCCCGTCGTCGTCTCAGCGAGGGCGTCGACAAAGTTCGCACTGAGTCAGCGACGAAAGCCGGAAACGGCTCGACTCGTCCGGTGTCGACCGTCGGGAGCACGGCCTACCCCGCCAGCTAGCAACCGCGCTCGTCAGGGATCTCGGCCCAGGCTGAACTCGCTCTAGGAAGCGCCGATCTCCCGCGCCAGCTTTAAGAGATGTTCGCGCGTGTTCAGTTTTGGATCGTCGGTCACGCGCTCGAAGAGCTCGTTGAGAATTTGTCCGACGCGCGGCCCCGGCGGAATCCCTAGCTCTTTCATGACGTCGTTGCCGTCGATCAGAAGATCCTTGAGCGAGAACGCCGAGGCCGTGCGGATCTCCTCCTGCACCCGCTCCCAGAGCGCCTCGAGCGCGTACATGCGAGGGGATCGGGCGCCGCTCCCGATGTTGTCGGCCTTGCGCAGCGCGAAGAGGGCTGGGATGTTCTCGAGCCCGACCTTGCGCACGAAGCGGCGGACCGCCGATGGGGTCCATTCGCTCTGGTACCAGAACATGTGATTGCGGATGAGATGCGTGACATGTGTCACGGTGTCCTTGTCGAAGCGCCACCGGCGCAGGATGTCCCGTGCGGTCGCCTCGCCGACGAACTCGTGCTGGTGGAAGTGGCCATCGGCGAAGGTCGCCGGCTTGCCGATGTCGTGAAAAAGTCCGGCGAGCCGTAGCACGACGTCGTCCGGTGGCGTCGCGTCGAGCGTCGCCAGCGAATGCTCGAAGACGTCCTGCGCGACCGCCTTGTCCTGCGGGGTGCCCTTCGCGACCTCGAGCTCCGGGCAGATCACCTCGAGCAGCCCGAGGTCGGAGAGCAGGCGAAAGGCTTCCGATGGCTTCGGCGCCTCGAGCATCTTGGTGATCTCCTGCTGGATCCGCTCACCGGACAGATTTGTTGCCAGGGCCGCCGAGTCACGGATCGCGTCCGCGGTACGCGGATCGATCACGAAGCCGAGCCGCGTCGCGAAGCGGACCGCGCGAAGCATCCGCAGGGCGTCTTCCGCGAAGCGTTCGCGCGGTTCACCGACGGCTCGCACGATGCGGGCCTCGAGATCCCGCTGCCCGCCAAAGGGGTCCACGAGCTCGCCTGGCCGGCCCTCGACGCCGGGGCGCCAGGCCATCGCGTTCATGGTGAAGTCGCGGCGCGAGAGATCCTCGTGCAGCGAGTCGGTGAATGCCACGGTTGTCGGATGGCGGTGATCGGCGTAGTCCGCCTCGACCCGGTACGTCGTGACCTCGATCTCGTGATCGCCCTGGCGGACGACCACGGTCCCGAAGCGGTTCAGGTAGAGGGCGTGCCGGAAGACCTTCTGGATCTCGTCAGGCGTCGCGCTCGTCGCGATGTCCCAGTCGTGCGGGTCGACGCCGCGCAGCGCGTCCCGAACGCAGCCGCCGACGACGTAAGCCTCGTGCCCGGCCGCGACGAGGCGGGCGACGACCCGCTCGACATCGGCGGGTACCTGAATATGGGGAATCACCCGCGAAGTCTAAAGAAGCAGAAGGGTCACTACGCGCAGGTGTGAAGCACACTGCGCAAGGAGCAGACCGCAGGGGCGTGAGCCCCGAGGACTACATACCGAGGTAGGCGCGCTGCACGTCGGGCGATGAGAGCAACTCCTTGCCGGTGCCGGTCTGGACGATCGAGCCCGTTTCCAGAACGTACGCGCGGTGCGCGATCTCGAGCGCCTTGCTCGCGTTCTGCTCGACGAGGAGGATGGGCATGCCCTGCGCGTTGATGTCGGTGCACACGCGGAAGATCGTCTCGACGAGGATCGGCGCGAGACCAAGCGACGGCTCGTCGAGCATCAAGAGCTTCGGGTGCGCCATGAGCGCGCGTCCGATCGCGAGCATCTGCTGCTCCCCGCCGGATAGCGTCCCCGCGAGCTGCTTGGTCCGCTCCTTGAGGCGCGGGAAGAGCGAGTAGACGTTCGCGATGTCATCCTGGAGTCTGCTCAGGTCCTTTCGCGCGTACGTTCCCATCATCAGGTTGTCGAACACCGTCATTCGTGGGAAGAGACGGCGCCCCTCGGGAGACTGGCAGATCCCGACCCGCACGATCTCATGCGCCTTGGTCTGCTGAAGCTGGCGGCCGTCGAAGCTGATCGTTCCGTTGGTCGGGTGCATCAGACCCGAGATCGTGCGGAGTGTCGTCGTCTTCCCGGCGCCATTTGATCCGATGAGCGCCACGATCTCGCCCGCGTCGACGGACAGCGTCACGCCGCGCAGGGCCTGGACGCGCCCGTAGAACACATCGATCTTGGAGATCTCGAGGAGCGCCACGCTAGTGCTGCTTCCCGAGGTACGCCTCGATGACCCGCTGATCGTTGCGGACCTGCTCCGGCGTCCCCTCAGCGATCTTCTCGCCGTGGTCGAGGACGACGATGCGCCGCGACACGCCCATGACCACCTTCATGTCGTGCTCGATGAGGAAGACGGTCACGCCGTTGTCGACGATCTTGTGCACGAGGCCCATGAGCTCGACCTTCTCCTGTGGCGTGAAGCCGGCGGCCGGCTCGTCCAGTAGCAGAAGCGCCGGGTTCGTCGCGAGCGCCCGGGCGATCTCGAGGCGGCGCTGCGAGCCGTACGGCAGATTCCGCGCGTACGTGTGGGTGTACCGCTCGATTCCGACGAATTGCAGAAGCTCGATCGCGCGGTCGCTCACCCGACGCTCTTCGGCGCGCTCGACGGGCGTCTTGAAGAGCGAGTCCCAGAGCTTCGCGTGCATGCGGCAGTGCTGCCCCAGGCGAACGTTGTCGAGCGCCGACATGTACTCGAAGAGCCGGATGTTTTGGAACGTTCGGGCGATGCCGAGCGTCGCTACCTGATGGGGCTTCGCGCCGGTGATCTCGCGGTCCTGGAAGATCACGCGCCCGGTCGTCGGCGGGAAGATCCCGGTGATCCCATTGAAGAGCGTCGTTTTCCCCGCTCCGTTCGGTCCGATGAGCGCGAAGATCTCGCCTTTCTTCACGTCGAATGTCACGTCGTCAACGGCAACGAGCCCTCCGAAACGCTTCGTGACATGGTCGACACGCAGGATTGGCGGTGCCGTCACGACGGTCATGTGGTCTCCGCGGTCACGTCTTCGATGACCGGCTCGTCGCGCACGCCCTTCTGAAGCTCCTGCTCGCGCTGGCGGCTTGGAAGAAGCCCTTGCGGCCTCACCAACATCACTATCACGAGGATGAGCCCGAACACGATGTACTTGAGCCGCGAGATGAACTCGGCGATACCGGGGTAGTCGCCGCTCGACCGCACGAGACCGGAGAGTCCGATCGAGCTCACGAAGTTCACCGCGTATTCGGGGAGCTGCTGCAGCAGCACGAAGATCACGTAGTAGATGAGCAGCGCTCCCATGATGACCCCGGGGATGTTGCCCATACCGCCGAGCACGACCATGACGAGGATCGTGATCGAGACGGTGAACCCGAAGTTCTCGGGCGAGACGAGCGAGAGCTTCCCGGCGTAGTACGTCCCGGCGAATCCGCTGAAGGCCGCGCCGATCGAGAAGGCGAGCAGCTTGACGGCCACTGTGTTCACGCCCATCGCAGCCGCCGCGACCTCATCCTCGCGCACCGCCATCCAGGCCCGGCCGAGCCGCGAGCGGTGGAGGTTCCGTACGAGGATCACGCAGATGATGACAAGAATGACCATGATCACGTAGTAGGCGATCGACGAGATGACCTTGAAGTTGGTCACGAACGCGAACGCATCGCCGGACCACGGCCCCTGCAGCCACAGCGGAAGCGACGGAATGTCCAGGGCGGAGATCCCGTTCACGCCGCTCGTCCACGTAGACGCATTGCGGAAGACGCGCGGCACGATCTCGCCGAAACCGAGGGTCACGATGGCGAGGTAATCGCCGCGCAGCCGAAGGGTCGGGGCGCCAAGGATCACCCCGAACGACGCCGCGACGAACATCGCGATCAGCAGAACGATCCAGAACGAGATGTGGATCGGCTCTCCGAGGGGCGTGACCCGCATGTGGTCCGATGCCAGGAACGCGTAGGTGTACGCCCCGATAGCGAAGAACGCCGCGTAGCCGAGGTCCAGAAGGCCCGCGAAGCCGACCACGACATTCAGACCGATCGCCAGGAGCACATAGACACCAGCGTCGGCGGCGATGGTCATGATGGCGGACGAGTTCCCGCCGGTGATGACGTTGACGAGAATGGGGAAGAAGATCGCGGCAACGAGCAGGACGACGTAGGCGATCGTGTTCGGGTCGCGCCGCGGCCCGCCTTCCCAGAACTGCCGCAGCATGCTCACTTCTCAGGCACCCGCATCCCTAGGAGTCCCGTCGGGCGGAAGATCAGCACGAGGATGAGGATCGTGAAGATCACGACCTGCGTCCACGCGGAGTCGAAGTAGCCGTCCCAGAACGATTGGATCATCCCGATGACCAGGCCGCCGATGGCAGCGCCATAGATGTTGCCGATGCCACCGAACACAGCGGCCGTGAAGGCGACGAGCCCAGCGCTGAAGCCGAGGTCGAACACCGAGGTGTTGTAGTAGAGGCCGTACATCGTCCCGCCCGCGCCGGCGAGGATCGCGCCGATGAAGAACGTCGCCGCGATCGTCCGGTCGATGTCGATGCCCATGAGGAGGGCCGCGTCACGGTCCTGGGCCGTCGCGCGCATCGCCTTTCCCAGCCTGGTTCGGTCGACGAAGAGGGCGAGCCCGATCACGAGGGCGATCGACACGCCGATCACGAGCAGATCCTTGGCGCCGATCGTCGCGCCGAACAGTTCGAACCCCGCGTTCGGAATGATGTTCGCGTAGTGCACGTTCGACGGCCCCTTCCAGAGGAACAGCACGCCCTCCAGGAAGAACGAGACGCCCACGGCGGTGATCAAGGGCGCGAGCCGCGGCGCGTGGCGAAGCGGCCGGTACGCGATCCGCTCGATGCTGATGTTCAAGATCCCGCAGGCCAGCATCGTCAGGCCGAATACGGCCAGGAGCGCGAACACGGATCCGGCGGTGAACGTGCCTCCCTCACGAAGACCGAAGATCGGCAGGAGCGACGCTGAGAGGAACGCTCCGAAGGCGAATACGTCGCCGTGCGCGAAATTGATGAGCTCGATGATCCCGTAGACCATCGTGTAGCCGAGCGCGATTAGCGCGTAGATGCCGCCGTTGGCCACGGCGAACGTGAGGATCTGAAGGAAGAACGACCCGCCCTGGGCAACGACCTTCGTGCCGAGAAGGATCAGGAATATGGCGATGATCGCTATGAGCGCGAAGTCGAGGATGCGACCGGCAGCCCCGGCACGAAGACCGCTTCGGCGTCGCCTGACCGCCTCGCCGATCGTCCCCACTTCCCCCTCGTGCGAAAAGGGAGGGGGCGCTTGCGCGCCCCCTCCGGGCTTCGCTTCTTAGAGTTGGCTCACCCGCCGACCGAGAACTGTTTCACGAAGACCCAGTCCTTGGCCGCCGTTTGGTACTGGTAGAACGCCATCGTGGCGGCGGTTGGGTCGCCATTGTTGTCGAAGCTGTAGGTACCCGTCGAAAGCTTGAGGCTCTTGGTGGCCTGTACCGCCGCGACGACCTGCTCACGGGTTGGCATGTTGCCGCCGGCCGTGTCGATCGCTCGGCCGATCGCGTCCAGGAGGATCTTGGCGCAGTCGTAGCCCGGGAAGGTGTAGGCCGCGAGGTCTTCCTTCGCCGTGAACTTCGACTTGAAGTCGTTGATCAGGGCCTGGTTGTTCGGGTCCTGCGCCGCTTCGGCCGCCGCGTTGGTGAAGTAGAGGTTGGCGTTGGCGTTGTCACCTGCGTCGGTGATGCAATCGGACGTGCCGATGCCGTCCGGGCCCAGGTATGGGATGTCCGTCGTGAAGATGCTCTTCATCTGCGCGCGAGGGATGCAGCCGTGAGTGGCGGACGTCGCACCGGCGTAGATCGCCTCCGCGCCCGCGTTCTTGGCCGCCTGGAGGAAAGGCCGGAAGTCGTTCGTGGTCTTCCAGTCGAAGTCCTGGCGGAGCACGACCGAGCCGCCCTTCTTCGTGACCTCCTTGCCGAAGTTGTCGGCGACGCCCTTGCCGAACGTCTCGTTATCGGACCAGATCGCGATTTTCTTCGCCTTCAGCGTGTCGATCGCGAAGTCTGCCATCGCCGGACCCTGGACCGTGTCAGGCGCCGCGATGCGGAAGTAGTTGTTTTTTCCAGTCGGCCGCAATGCCGCCGGCTGCGGGTCGCAGTACGAGAACGTTTGCGTCAGGCACTCGTTGGTGTTCGCCGGGCTGATCATCACGAGGCTTGCGCGGTTCGCGACGGGGATGGTCGCGCGCGCGACGTTCGAGTTGAACGGACCAACGACGCCCAGGATCTTCGAGTTGCCGACCATGTCGTTGAAGTTCTGCGCGCCCTTCTGGGGATCGTGGACGCCGTTCACCGAGTCGTCGTACGGCTTGTGCGTGATCTTGAAGCCCTTGATGGTCGGCGTCAGCTGCACCGCATAGGCAACACCCGCCTCGGGACCCCGGCCGCTCGCGCGGTCCGCACCCGACGTCGGGAAGTCGCTCGCGATGATGATTTCGCCCTTGTCCCCGCCGCCGCCACCTGTGGATGCTGGTGTACAGGCAACGACGAGCGTCAGACTGGCGAGGATCGCAGCCGCCGAGAGCCAGCGTCTCTGCATGAGTTCCTCCCACTTCGCGATTTCGCTGCGTGGCCCCTTCGCGTTTCCCCTCCGCGTTGCGGGCCCGCGTTTGACGGTCGAGCGTAGGAGGCGGCCGAGCAGGCGTCAATCAAGGGCCGTGCCAGCATGTGACCGTGAGGGCCAGCGGCCGCTCGTTGTCCGCGCACCCGCCGCGACTCGCCGGCGCGTTCTTAGCCATCGCGGCGCTCTCCGTCATCGCCTGGTACCTCGCCTCGCCGCTCTTCGTTCGCACCTATGTGAACGAAGCGCTCCCGTCACCGAGCCTCGCCCCGAACACGGCGGAGGCCGCTCAAACGGCACCGACGCCAGTGGCTCCGCGCGTGCTGCGGTCAGGCGAGCTTGGCTACGTCGACGGGATCCACAACGGCACAGGACCCGTGCGGATCGTCGACATCGGCGGCAGCCGTTACGTTCGTTTCGAGGACGTCATGCTGACCAACGCGCCGGACGTCCACGTGTATCTCTCCCGCGAGACCGGTGGTAAGTGGGACGCCGCAACGAGCCTCTATCTCGGCGCCTTGAAGGCTACGAACGGCTCCTTCAACTACGAGCTCCCGGCGGACGTGGACCTGGCGAGCTACCGGAGCGTCGTGGTCTGGTGCCGCGCATTCAGCGTCCTCATCACGTGGGCCGATCTGCGCGAGGGTGCGGCCTTCGCCTAGGACCGAAGCGACCCCGAGTATGGTTCAGCCATGCCCGCGCGGCCTAAGCGACAAAAGCCCCGTGCGACCGTGCGGCCCGATCCCGCATTACGGTCGCGGGCTCGGAAGGTCCTGGGCCGCCTCGCGAAGGCGAATCCCGACTGGGGGCCCACGCTCCGCTTCTCCTCGCCGCTGGAGCTCCTCGTCGCGACGATTCTTGCCGCGCAGGCGCAGGACGAGCGGATCAACGAGGTCACCCGGATCCTCTTCACGAAGTACCGGAGCCCGGCGGACTACGCCGCGGCGCCGGCGGGGGTCCTCGAGCGGGACATCAAGGCGACCGGCTTCTACAACCAGAAAGCGAAATCGCTCCGCGCGATGGCCCATGGCCTCCTCGAGGAGTTCGACGGAGAGGTCCCCTCCGACATGGACGGCCTCACCCGGCTGCATGGGGTCGGTCGCAAGACGGCATCGATCGTCCTCGGAGCGGCCTTTGGCGTTCCCGCGGTCGCCGTCGACCGCCACGTCGCTCGGGTCGCCGAGCGGCTTCGCCTCCACCGCGCGGGTCCGGACATCGAGGCGAGCCTTCGGACGATCTACCCGAAGAAGGACTGGATCAAGGCGACGTGGTGCTTGGTTCTACATGGTCGTCGTGTCTGCCGGCCGACGCCGCTCTGCCCGATCTGTCCGATCAACGACCTCTGCCCGTACCCGAAGAAGACGAAGACGCTGCCCGCGGCGCTGCGATCCAACCAGCAAGTGCGGCGACGGCCAGCAGCACTGCGTCGCCCGCGATGATCAAAATGCCCTCGGCCAGACCGTCGCCGGCGGGCTCGAGCGGCGCGGGCGCGAGACCGATCGCTTCGACCAGCACGTAGCCGACACCAACGAGCGCGCCGTGATAGAGACCCGCATATTTGGCCAGTTTTCCGGCCAAAAGCGCGCCGACCGCGATACCACAAAGCGGCGCGGCGATACCAAAGATCGATGCGCTGGGCGGCACGGCGAGTCGGAGAAGAGTCGCGACCATCGCCGCGACGAGGACGCCCACGGCAATCGCGAGCTGCTGGATGGGTGGGAGAGAGCGTTGCGGTGTGATGTCGTCGAGCGTACTCGGACAAAAAGAAACCGATCCGCGAGGCCTACGCGGATCGGCGGGTTCGCGAAAGGTGCCAGACTCGAAAATCAAAAAAGCGACGACTCTCGTCGTCGCTAAGACAACCTTAGTGCTTCTTCTTCGAGGACTTCTTCGCCTTCTTCTTTGCTGGCATTAGGGAATCACCTCCTTCTGGCCACGCATTGCACGGTTATATAGACACACTCACGTCGCAGATGTCAACAGAGCCGACCGGAAAGAGTTCAAGCGGTCGTCGGGGGAACGTCGCTCCGTAACCGCTCGGCGACGCGTCGTCGGAGCTCCGCGGGGGCGACATCGGAGGTCCCGCAGTCGCGGATGACTTTCAGGAAGCGCTCCTCGAACGCGAGATTGTCGCCGCAGTCGGTGCATCCTTCGAGATGGCTCGCCATTTGTTTACGCTCGTTTGACCCGAGCTCCTGGTCGAGGAACGCGTAGAGCTTCTCCAGGCAATCGTCGCAGTCCATCCCGCCCTCCTAGTCCGGTCGTGGCCCGCTCGTCCGAAGCGCGGCGATGCCGCGCTCGCGGGCGACGTCGAAGAGTCGCTGCTGGAGGAACTTGCGGCCGCGGTGAAGCCGGGACATCACCGTGCCGATGGGAATCCCGACCATCTCGGCGATCTCCTTGTAGGAGAAGCCTTCGACGTCGAGCAGCACCGTCGTCCGGAACTTCTCCGGGAGGGCCGCAAGAGCCTCTTTCACCTCGCTCGAGACGATCCCGTCGAGGAATTCCTTCTCGGGATCAGACGAATTCGACCCGGGCGTCTCTTGTGACATCCGCCGATAGAGCGAGAACTCATCGACGTCGTCCAGCTCGGCCGTCTGAGGCTGCCGGGAGCGCTTTCGGTAGGCGTTGATGAAGGTGTTGGTCAGGATGCGGAAGAGCCACGCCTTGAGGTTCGTCCCCGGCGTGAACTGCTCGCGAAAGCGAAGAGCGCGGATATAGGTCTCCTGCACGAGATCTTCGGCGTCCGCCTCCGATCGGGTCATCCGGAGTGCCGTTCGGTACAACGCATCGATATACGAGAGCGCTTCCGTCTCGAACGCGTCATCGGCCATCCAGTCACTTTATCCCAACGTCGTCGGCATTCCAGCAATTCCCGATACGCTCGGTTGAGTGGACGGCCGGCGCCTCCGCGCCATCGCGCGTCGTCTCGCTAAGGCGTATGGCACACCGCCACCGCCTCGACACCTGCCGCCGCTCGAGGAGCTCGTCCTGACGGTGCTCTCGCAGCACACGAGCGACACGAACCGCGACCGGGCCTATTCCGATCTCCGTCGACGCTTCGTGGACTGGGACGATGTCGCCGACGCGCCGCTCCCTGCGCTCGCCCGAGCGATCCGCCGTGGCGGTCTCGGACCGACAAAGGCTGTCCGCATCCGCGCGATGCTGCGCGGTATACGGGAGAGCGGTGTGCCGCTCGATGAACGCGCGTTCATGGCCGTGCCGGACTCCGAGCTCTGGGACACGCTGGTCGCGCTGCCCGGCGTAGGGCCGAAGACCGCCGCGTGCGTGCTCCTCTTCTCTCTCGATCGTCCGTTCTTTCCGGTCGATACGCACGTGCACCGTGTCGCGATCCGGCTCGGCCTCGTGCCGCCACGGTCCAATGCCGTCACGACGCAGGCGGCGTTCCAGCAGAGCGTTCCCGATGCCCAGATGTACGCGCTGCACATGAATCTGATCCGGCACGGCCGCGAGGTCTGCGTCGCGCAACGTCCGCGGTGCTCCGTCTGTGTGCTGCGCGATCTCTGCCCAAGAGTGGGCGTGACGAGCTCGCGCTGAGAAGTCCTTACTCGACGAAGAGATCGTCGGGGTAGCAGTAGCGCCAGCGCTCGCCCGGCTCAAAGGAGCGGATCACCGGATGCGACGTCGCGCGATAGTGCTTCGTCGCGTGCTTGTTGGGCGAGTCGTCGCAGCATCCGACGTGACCGCACTCGAGGCAGAGCCGGAGATGCACCCAGGAGTCTCCTGATGCGAGGCACTCCTCGCAGCCGTTCGGTGTGTTCGCGCGGTGATCGCGCGCCTTGCGGAGATGCGAGCACAGCTGCGGCACCATCTGAGTTTGCGCTTTCGCAGGCTGCGTGTCGTTCACGCGGGCTCGGGTTGCGGCATCGGGTGCTGGTATCGGCGGACGGGGGAGAAGAAGAGGTACAGGAACGCGAGGCCCGCGATGACCGCGGACGCGAAGAGTGTCGGCCTCAAGCCCACGAGATCGCCGACGATTCCAGCGGCAAAGGCGGCCGGTGGCGCGACCGCGAACCCGACGAACCGCGTCGCCGAGCTCACCCGGCCCAGGAGATGTTCGGGCGTCAGGGCTTGGACCAGGCTCGCCGACCCCACGACCCACAGCGGCACGGTCAGTCCGAGAAGCGCTTGCGAGAGGCCGAGCACGGTCGCGGCCTGCACCGGAGTCCCGCCGGCGAACGGAAGCAGGAGGCGGCTGAGCGTTTCGAGGAACAGCGCGGCGATCATCATCGGCCCGAGACCCCATCGCGCCGTGAGCGGTCCCGCGAGCGCGGCCCCGAGGAGGCTGAGCGGGCCGATCATGGCGAGCGCGATGCCGAGCAACGCCGGGGACAGGCCGAGCTCGCGCGTTGCGTACACGACGAGGACTCCTTGCACCGCGAACCACTCGATGTTCGCGAGCGCGATCGCGGTGATGGAGCGAAGGACGATCGGTTGCCCGCGAACCCAGCGCAGGCCCTCGGTGACCTCATGCCACACGCTCCTTGCGGATTCGCGTGGGCGCGGCGTCTCGGCCGAGCGGATGGCCGCGATGAAGACCGCCGACACGATGAAACCGACCGCGTCCCAGAGCATCGCGATCGGCGCGGTGAGGGCCTGCACGAGAACGCCTCCGAGCGACGGACCCGCGACCTGTGCCACGGCGTTCGAGGCCTGCAACCGGCTGTTCGCGGCGACGAGCCGCGTTCGCCCGACGAGCGAAGGAACGAACGCGGCGCGGGCCAGATCGGTCGCGACCGCGAACGCCCCACCAAGGAACGACACGACGTAGAGCTGCGCGAGGCTGAGCGTGCCGAGCGCCGCTGCGAGCGGGACGGTCGCGATCACGATCGCGCTCCCGATGTCCGACACGATCATGATCGGGCGGCGGGGGAGACGGTCGACCCACACGCCGATGAAGAGGCCCGCAACGATCGACGGCGCCATCTGCGCCGCGACGAGGAGCCCGGTCTCGGTCGCCCCGGCGCCGAGGAGAAGCACGGCCGTGAGCGGGAGCGCGAGCACCGTGATCTGACTCCCGACTCGTGCGATCGTGAAGCCGGTCCACAGCTTCATGAAATCGGAATTGCGTGACAGGGCCGACGTGGGCGTCACCACTTCGTCTGCAGACTGACGCTTCCCGCGGCCAAAGGTCTATGCCGGGCGCGACTCTTGGACCCTTTAGACTTGCTCAGCGGCGTTCCTCGCCGACGTAGCTCAGCCGGTAGAGCAGCGGTTTCGTAAACTTCCGCGTTCGATCCAGCCGGCGATCACAAAAAATCAGACGAAACGGCGTATTGACGGGCGGCAGGCACCGAATCCGTCACCCCGAACTCCCGTCCACCTCTACGCGTACTCCGCGCGGTCTCGTCGCGGCTTCTTCTGGCTGGATGGGCTCATTCGGGCCGGCCAACAGAATCAGTGACTGGATCGGCGCCGCCTCGAGGGTAGAGGCAGAGGTCTGCAAAACCTCACCGCGGGTTCGATTCCCGCCGACGCCTCAGACATGGATCGGTTCGCAAAATCAGAGAAAGATCGCGTCCGCACTGAGCAACGCGACCGTACAGACGACCATCGCGAACGTCGTGGATTTGCGTTTATCGCTGCAGCTTTTGACGCGCATCGCTGCATCTCGACTGTCGATTGCTGCAGGTTTACAGAACGAGCGGAATACGGTCGGATCTCGCGCGAAGAGGAGGCTCGACCTCTTCTACGCCGGCGGTGGCCGAACGCCTTGACGCGATAGCGATTGGAACCCACGCTCGACCCGTGAGCGAGAAGCCGAAGCTCCGTGCCTTTTACGAAGCCGACAGCTTGCACACCGAGATATATGACGCCCTGGGCGCGAGCCTCGTCACGGGCAGCTCCGTGGAGGGCGACACCGACTTCTACCGGCGACTGGCCAGGGAGACAGGTGGACCGATCCTCGAGGTCGGGTGCGGCACTGGTCGGGTGGCCACGGCCCTCGCGGCGGATGGTCACGAGGTCGTGGGCATCGACCTCTCTGCGCCAATGCTGCGTCTCGCAGAGCAGCGGCGAGAGACGTCGTCCGCCGATGCAGCGGCCCGCCTCTCGTTCCATCTAGCGGACATGACGACCCTCGATCTCGGACGCGACTTCGCGCTCATCGTGGCGCCCGCCCGGGTCTTCCAGTTCATGCTCACATCCGCCGCACAGCGGGAGGCGCTGGCGGCACTTCGGACCCATCTGCGCCCGAATGGTCGGCTCGTCCTCGACCTGTTCGACCCACTGCTGGACCGCGTCGTCCCGAGCGCCGATGTCACCACGCGAGGCGGCGAGCTCATTCATCCAACGACCGGAAACCGCGTGACGTGGGAGATCACGGGGCGGAGGCCCGATCCGGCCCGCCAACTCATCGTCGACGATTGGACATTCAGCGAGATCGACGCATCTGGCGAGGTGCTTCGGACCGCCACCGAGCAGCTCACTCTGCGCTGGTCCCTGCGGAGCGAGATGCGGTATCTCTTCGAGCTGCTCGGCTTCGAAGTGGTTGCCGACTACGGCGACTTCAGGGGCGGGCCACCCGCCTACGGCCGCGAGCAGGTCTGGGTTCTGGGCCACGCGAAGGGCTGACTTTCGACAATTGCCGGGCGCCGCCACGCGACCCCGCGGAGGTCACAGATGCGGGCCGTGCGTTGACCTGTCCGCAAACGACGGGACCCCGCTTCAAACCGGCGGTCTCGCCCTTCGGCGGTACTCGCGCCGGATGAAGTCAGGGGCGTATGGCAAGTAGCGCCGCTGCCTCTTGGGATCGAGGGCGAAGAAGCTCCACTGCACGATGCCGGCGCAGTTCCGGCTGCCGCAGCGACAGAGTGAGCGCGCGTCGCTGAACGCGTTCAGTCGGTAGTCGATCGTGATCTCTTCACCTTTTCTTATCGCGCGCCAGGCAAAGACCTTGACGCCGCTACGCATCGCGTTTGGCTCGCAGGAGTGATTGAGATAGCAACCGGGCGGCAGAAGGACCGCGCTGCGGTCGAAATCCAGTTCGGTGAGGTGGCGCCCGTCCTCGGCTGAGAGCTGTGCCTCCTGTCGCCGCGAGACGACCCTGCCGTGGCGCCGACGAAAGATGAACTCACCCTTGCGGAACGATCGCAACGCGAAGACTCCTTTGCCCTTCGGAGGGGCGTCGCGTACGACGACATCGGTAATCACCGCCGGCCGTCACTCACCGCGCCCGCGATCGCGGCTTCAAGTTCCGCCTGCTGCGCCTCGATCGCGAGCAGCCGCTGGGAGACTGTGCCGTCAAACGACGAAGATGGCGTAGCTCTGACTTTGGAACATCTCCTTCTGACCTAGACCCCGCACGGTCTCCGGGCACAGCCGCCAGCGCCGCTCATCCTTGAGGTGGTGCTCCGCTCGCGGACTCCTCAGAGGTCCAGAGACGTGAGCCCCAGTGCTCGACCACTTTGCCGTTCTCAAGACGAAGCAGATCAATCGTCTCTCTTACCACTTCCTTTCCTCCTCGTCTTCCGTTCCACCGGAGCCGGACCGCGATTTTGTCGCCTTCGGCGACCGCGTCGACTATGCGCACTGCGAGTTCGTCGTATGAGCGGCGTGCCGCTGCGACAACATCCTCGAAGGCCCCTGGTCCCTTCACCGGCTCACCGAGGCCTTGGTGATCTAAGTAGTTCGGCGCGAACACCGCCGCGGCAGTCGATGTATCGCCAGTGCTGAACATCTTGGTGATTCTCTCGACCGAGTCTCGGTGCGCGCTCGTCACATTCAGGAGTGTGAACGAAAGAGACGCCTGCCCTTCTCAACAAACCTGGTGTTCCGAACCGATCGGCCGATCGACGGAGCGAGAAGCGGGGGACGGGGAAGCGGCCGTCGACGCCCCCGCACGCCATAGGGATGACGTCAGACTGACGGGGCGACGTCATGCGCACACAGATATTCGCGGAGGAAGCGACACGAGACGGCTCTACCCGATGCTTTGTCGATGGGCGCCGTCCCGAGGATGGTCGGCTTTGTTGTCGACAGACAGCCAGCGATCCGAAGGCCGCGGCATCCGCACTACTCGGGGGGTTAGAACTCACGATGTACCGAGGTGCCGAAACTCCCAGACGCGAACTCCCGCCTGCGAAGGACTGAACCCCCGCGTAATCGTTCAGGTGTCGCCCAACTTATCGAGGGAAAACAACCGCATTGGGCTAAGCAATGCGGGCGGGAGTTTGGTGAACACTCGCGCATTGGTTCACGACGTGCCAAAATCACGAGGAAATCCGCGCCGACGTAGCTCAGCCGGTAGAGCAGCGGTTTCGTAAACCGCCGGTCGGCAGTTCGAGTCTGCCCGTCGGCTCAGAAATCCCCCTAGCAAATCCGCACCTCGCGGGGGGTGCAGCCGCAGGTGACCTCGAATCGTGATGCCAGCCTTGATCCCGACGCCGGTAGGCTTGGCGCCGATGCGGGGCGCCCTCGCTGGCATCGGTATTCCCGCTGCCGGCGCCGCATGGTTGGTGGAGAGACTCTGGTTTCGGAGGAGGCGCGCCAGATCAGGTGGTCGTCCTCTGCGTCAGCGCCGCCTATTGGTCAGCCGCGTCCCAGTCAGTCTCGCGGTGGGCCGTTTAGCCTCTCGAGCTTCAATGTGGCCTCTCTGCGGTTAGCGGCGCCCAGTTTCGCGCGCGCGTTCGCTAAGTGGCGCGCGATGGTGTGCTGGCTCAGATTCAGGCTCTCGGCGATCTCGCGGTTCGTTGAGCCGATGCCTGCGAGCTGCAAAACCTCAAGCTCACGCTCGCTCAGCCCGGTGTGACGGCGCCGTTCTGAGACGAGCCTGGCGCGACGGCCGAGCTCGTCATTCCGGCGCGCCAAACGACTCAAAACCTCGCTCGCACGCGACGTGTCGAGTGTGCCAAGAGCTTCTACCGCCGCGAGTCGTGCGGGTAGTGGGGCTGCGGCGTCATCGACGTGACGAAGGGCTATCTCGAGCAAGATGTTTGGCCGGCCCGTTGAGGAAGCAAACTCGACGAGAGCATGGTCGCGGACCCCAGCGGATGCCAGACCAAGCGCAGCATCGCCTGCGATATGGGCAGGGACCAAAACCGGCCGTCGCCACCCGGTCGTTCGGAGCAGCACGTCAAGGCACCTCACGACTCTTCTTGTGGGATTGAGGGCCGCGCTCCAGGTCAGCGCACTTATCTGCGCCCACACTTGACCTGAGTGGCGGGCCGAGGCTTCAGCAGTTGCGAAGTCGAGAGGTCGGCGTGTCGTTATCGCTTGGAGCAATTGGGGCAGTACCCGCAATCCAATGCCGGCCTGAGACCCTTGAGCGCTGAGTGCCGGCATTTCAATATGCCTTCTGTCGTATTGGTCCCGCGCCATTTCGGTCGCGACTTTCCAAGAAGATGCAAGCAATTGGGCTCTCGGTGATCCGATTCGTTGAGCGATGCGCTCGATGATCGCGACACTCCTTGTGATGATTTCGGCGGAGCCGAGACTCACAAGTGGCATTTCGTGGGTCAGAATCTGAAGAGCGCCCAGGGGAGAACTCCCGACCGGGCCGACGAGATGATCCAAGAATCGCATCGCGGCCGGCCGGTCGTCGCCCATCCCTACGGCGACGAGCTCCTCGAGATCAGCTCCAACGAGCCGCAGAGGCTCAGAGTCATCGCCCAGTCGTTGAGCTTCAACCGCCAGAGCAGCCGCGGTCGGAAGATTCCCGGCCTGTGCTTCCGCGAAGGAGAGAAAAACTGCGTCCTGAAGCTTTCTGTAGCGAAAATGCCTGCCTGCGGGTACGTCAAGCCGCTCCTGTATGACTTCGGTCGCCTGAAACTGGAGCATCCCCTTTGCCCAGCGGCGGAAGAAATTCAGCATCTGGCTGAATTGGAATTCATAGCCTCCGAAAAGCATCGCCTCATGCGGCTGGGCCACTGGAGGCATTCGCGTGCGATTGATCGGCGCGAGCACTATTTCGCGCATCCCGATGAGTTCGGTGCGGGCGATGGGGTTTCCTGCGAGGCACGCACGCAAGGCGTCCCAGTCCCCATAGTCGATCGAGACGACTGCCTTGTATCGATCTATTAGTGGGTCTTCACCAACCGGAAGTGCTCTGACAAGTTGCAACAACGGCCTGCCGTACGCCCCGTCCGTGACGGAACCATCCATGATTGTCCGAAGTTCGGCGGTCGCGGCTCGCCAATCGCTGTTGCTTATGGCCTCCAGAAGGTCAGTGGGCAAACTTTCACTTGACACCTTCGCCCATAGATCGAACGTTGCTTCTGACACTCGAGGATCACTCACTCGAAACAACTGAACAGACAGGCGCGGCGGTTGTTGGCCTTTCCTTCCGGTTCCCCCACGATCCGACAATCGTAACGAGCTGTCAGGCCGGGTCAGGTCCGGACGGTGCTGCCTTGCGGGGACGCGATTGGCTTGCGCGGGGCGCACGGCGGTTTAGCGGCCATACATTCATCCATAGGACGATGCATCCGAGCAACACGCTTCGGCCTGTTGCGACGGCTCCCAGCACCGAATCGTTGTTTGCGTCGAGGGGTCACCTCGACAACGGTCAAGGCGGACCGAGATGAACGACTCGGTGCTGGGGTGCCGAACCGGATCTTCGTCGACCGTTCCGCAACGCGGTCGTCGATGGGATCTACTTCCAGATCGAATAGCCGGCGCTGCCCGTGAGCGCGAGCATTGCGAGTAGGAGCGTGGCGATAAGGCCCTTGATCTTCATTGGACTCTTCTCCTTTCTTCGGGAAGTTCTGAAGACAATCCCGACTAGACCAATCCCGACCAGTAGATCCCCAAAGCTGTAGTAGCCGAATGGCCACAACGGAAGGACGTCTCCCAGGACGCCCGTTTTGGGCATCGAGCCGCCGTTGAGCGTCACCATGGTCGCGTTGAGTAATGACCCAACGGCGACTAGCCACCAGCGGTTTCGGAGTGCGGCCAGTCCTAGATACCAGTAGCTCACGAGATACAGAGCCCGGTGCAGCTCTCCGTCTAGTGGGATGAATGGGTACGACGCGACACGGCTGATCATCGCAATGGCGAAGAGCCAGATCGCGCGTAACCGCAAGGCGATGAGCGGTGTGAGATCTCGGCCGCTGAGCCCGGCGGCGGCCACGCTCACGATCACTGCAGTGGCGACGAGGTCCGGCCTCACGGTGTGTTAAACCGCAGGACGAGATCCGCGCTGCCCGTGATGAGAGGCCAGCCGATGCCAGCCGCCAGTCCCGCGTGGAGAAGCCGGCGATCCTGGTTCACGAGACCCTGGTAGACGAACTCGCCGCCGCGCGTTCCAAGCCAGAATACCGGCGCAGCGAGGAGCACGCTGCCTAGAGGTGCGTACCAGATAAGGGCGCAGGCGGCGGCGAGCGCCAGACCTGCGACCAGGGCCAGTCGCTCGCTGACCGCGTAGATCAACGCGGGAATCAAGACGGGAATCGGAAGCCAACTCGTGATCTGTCGCTCGAGGTGCATCACCATCCACGCGACCCTTAAGTCGCCGAGTGCTGGAGCCACGGTGATGATCGTGGCTACCACCAGCGCGGAAACCTTCGAGGTCATCCTGAAAATGAGGCCCAGTGAAACTCCAGCCGCAGCCGCGGTGAGTAAGACGAAGACTGGGCTATCAACGCGGTAGACATGCCATTGCAGCAAGATGTAAATGACATGCTGGAATCCAGGGCTGAGGTGGAGTGTCGGGACCTCACTAAAAGCCACCAACCACTCCGGGGTCTGCTTGAAGATTGATGACGCCGCCTCCAGTAGCGGGAACGATCCGAGGAAGACGGAGTAAAACGTCAGCTCCTGACTTGAGGTCGCTCGTGAAGTCGCCAATCGTGTGGCCACGGCACCCAGCGTGATCACGGCTGCGCCAGATCCGATCATTTGGTGCGGGAACGACATCACGGTTTCGTCGAGGCCAAAGGCGCTGTGCCAGATCCCGTCAAACAGACCGGACAGCACTTCGATGGAATAGCCCAAGAGGAGTACGCCCAAGCTGACCGGAATCCCGCGGACGCGAGTTCCCCGCAAAACGTCTTTGTAGCGCAGCGTGATGATCGCGGACAGCGCGCCGAGAAGGTCGAATCCGTAGATCAGGATGTGCGGCGGAATAAAGAAGCTCTCCACCGGATTTGTGACGTGCCAATGCCGGTCCCAGTTCTCGCCGAAGCCGAATGCGATGACGATGCATGTCATCGTCGTGATGAGCCAGCGGATAAGCTTGTCTTCGCGGCTGACCGCTCCGCGCTCCACGAGAGCGACGATCTTGTCCAGGGCGTCGGTTTCCGGCTTTGGCGTCACAAGCGCCGAATCTGGGGCGTCAGCGGGGAGCGCAAGTGGGCCAGGTGTCGTCGCCCGTCTCACATTCGGCCCTCTCCTGATCCAGCATTTGCACTCGAGTGCCCACGCTTGAGAGAGGGAAGTAACCTTGGCCTAGATGTCGACGTGCGGCATCCCGCTGATTGACCATTTCTGCAGGGCTATGTCGACAGAGCCTTTTCCACATTTCGGCGTTGGATCTGTAAGACGACTGGTCAGCAACCCCAGTTGGGACCGCCATCACGCAGGAAAATGTCGAATAGGCCGTTTGTCATTCGATGTATGGATGAGGCCTCAACGAGCGCGAGCCAAGAACGGTGTGCAGGGGATCCAATAAAGGAGATAAAGATGCGTGTACTGGTGCTGGCAAAGGAGGGCGCGCAGACTGATGCGGCGGCCCCTCCAACGCCCGAGGCTATGGCGGAGTACCAAAAGTTCAACGAGGAGCTGGTCAAGGCGGGGGTCGTCCTTGGGGCCGGCCGTCTCTCCCCGAGCTCGCAGGGTAAGCGCGTGCGGTTCGACGGCAAGAAGCGCACCGTCATCGACGGGCCGTGGGCCGAGACCAAGGAGCTCGTGGCCGGGTACTGGCTGTGGCAGGTGCGCTCGCTCGACGAAGCCCTCGAGTGGCTGAAGCGAGCTCCATACGATGGCGGGACCTTTGAGGTCCGTGAGATCGCCCAGCACGAGGGCGGGTGACGAGGCATTCGCCATAGAAACAGCAACCGCCGAAGCCCATCGCGCGATTGAAGCGATATGGCGGATCGAGTCGGCCCGGCTCATCGCCGGGCTGACTCGCACCGTCGGTGATATCGGGACGGCTGAGGAGCTCGCGCAGGACGCTCTCGTTGCTGCGCTCGAGCAGTGGCCGACCTCAGGCGTGCCGGAGCGGCCGGGCGCTTGGCTGATGGGAACCGCGAAGCACCGCGCCACTGACCTGATCCGGCGCCGCAAGACGCTCGAGCGCAAGTACGAAGAGCTCGGACGCGACGCTGAACGCGATCAGCAAGTCGAGGACCCCGACGCGGCGATCGACGAGGACGTCGGCGACGATCTCCTCGGTCTCATCTTCATGGCGTGCCATCCGGTCCTGTCGAAGGACGCGCGCGTCGCCCTTACCCTGCGGGTCCTCGGCGGCCTGACCACCGAGGAGATCGCACGGGGGTTCCTCGTCCCGGTCTCGAGCATGGCTCAGCGCATCGTCCGCGCGAAGCGGACCCTCGACGAGGCGCATGTCAGATTCGAGATTCCGCGCGGCCCC
>WNGI01001293.1_pt1 | contig 20567 bp, 10 predicted proteins | sample 5400621 | NCBI WGS metagenome assembly WNGI01 (sample SAMN13153374, study PRJNA577476) | soil metagenome | isolation source: 20 cm soil or saprolite under Garry oak tree replicate 1 | place: USA:California | collected 2016-06-15
ACCGGGAAAAGCAGTTGCAGAAAACTGACCGCAACAGCAAGTCCCAGCACCTGCAGCAAAATCTTGCGGAACTTTGCCAGGAACGGCCAGACCCAGGCCAGGCTTGGTTTGCTCTCCGGGGCCTGTTCGAAGGCAATCGTGTAATCAAACAACGCCGCGTAGCCCGACCACTTTTGCTCAAATTCTTTCCGTGGAATTTTGCGTAACCCCAGCGCCGGGTCGGCCACGCGCACGTGCATTTCGTCGACGTCGTAGAGCGCCATCCAGTGATTGCCTTCCCAGTGCACAATCGCCGGCAGGGGCATCACCGGAAGATTGCGAAGCGAAACCTTCAACGCTCGCGCCGCCAGACCGAGCTCGACCGCCGCGCGACAAAGCGCTTTCAAACTCGTGCCATCAGTAGCGGTGTGACAGAGCTGTCGGATGCGCGCGAGGCTGACCTTGCGCCCGAAGTGGCGGCAAATCATGCCCAGACTAGCCGCACCGCAATCCATTTCATCGATCTGCGTGATGTGCTCGAATTTGCGGATGCGTTGCTTCTTTTTCCGGAAATGTCCCTCGTCGTCGGCAAAGGGCGCCTCCGCGCCCTCCTTTTCCTTGACTGCGAATTTTCCATCGAGCGCGACTTTGTTGTGCGCCAGCGTTTCGGCGGGAACCAATTCCTCCGTGAAATCCAGGGGAATGCGTGCTTCGGTTTTCGCTTTGTATTGCGCCAGCCGTTCTTCCAGCAACCTGCCGAATTCGGGATAGCTCTGCTTCAAACTGCGCACGGCCTCCGGATCGAGCGCAAGAAGATCACAATCCGAATATGCTTCGACCGAAGCCGCACGTGGTGAGCCGTTCAAAATTGAGAGTTCGCCAAAAAAATCCCCATCCCGATAGAATGCGAGATTCACCTGCGCGCCATTGTTCTGCGTAAAAGCACGGGCCCGTCCTTTCTCCAGGATGTACATCGGTCCAGCGGAATCGCCCTCCTTAATAATAAGGTTGCCCTTTTGAAACTGAACGCGCTCGAGTTTCTCGATTACTCCACGAAGCGCGGAAGTCGGCAGTCGCCCGAAATTGCTGAATTCGTAGAGGAAACTTTGCAGCGTGTGCGCGCGTCGCGTCACCTGCATGTGTTCTTTCAACTCCGGAACCGTTTCGGTCAGAGCAAGGAAGTCGGCCCGATCGAGTCGCAACACTTCGACCGAGGTACTGCAACGAACCGTTGCGGTGCGCGTCCCGCCTTCCGTTAGCGCCGCCTCGCCGAAGCTGTCGCCCGGGCGAAGCGTGCCCAGAACGATCTCTTCGCCGTTATTCGCGCCCGATTTCACCACGCGGGCGCGTCCCGAAATTAAAATATAAAAGGCGCTGGCGGGCTCGCCCTGCTTGACGATCAAATCGCCAAAATCATGCCGTTCCTCCTGAAGCAGCGACCGGATTCTCTCGAAATGCTCGTCGGGTAAAAACCGAAAGAGATCGGAACGCCGCAGCAAATCGACATCTTTTGCGTTCATTCGCTTGGAGGCAGGAACAATTTCCAATCAATATGTTTGCTTAGCAATTCATTGAAACAGCGGTCAACAATTCGGCTCTCCAAGCGCGCGCGAATAACCGGATCCTGCAAGGACGGTTCGGTTCGCGTTTTTACGCGCCACACCTCGAAGGCATCGCCTCGGGGAATGGGATCGAACAGTGTGCCGGCTTTTACACTTAAGAACCGTTGCTGCTGTTCGAGGGGAACGTCCTCCAGCAAAACTTCGCTATGGTGGAACGGGTACCGGCTTTCTTCCGCTACTTCGCTCATTTCCATGCCGTCGTTCCGCACACAGGCAACCACTTCCGCCGCGGCATCGCGTGAATCGACTTCGACGGCCTCGAGCTCAAAACGCGTGAAATTCAGATGCATCGACCCTAGCTCTTTCTGGAACGCCTGTTCGGTAAGAATTCTCGAAACACGGCGCTGGTAGGCGCCTTCGGCCACGAGTATTTCATCGAGCCATTTCTGGCCCCGGCCAAGCTGCGCCAGCCAATCTGCCAGATCGCCCGGATCAATTTTTGCCGTCGCCAGGAATCGGGCGCACCCTTCACTCAAACTTGCCTTGTCATCCCGCTCTTCGTCCGCTTGCGCCGCAACCCGATAACTCAATCGCTCCGCCATTCGATCCAGCGAGCCTGAGAGAATCAGATCAACCAAAAAAAGATCTTTCTCTTCAGGCGCCGCCGTTTGATAGCTGGATTTGGGCGGATCGACCGTGCCGCTGCAAGAGCGGCCCCAATATTGGCGGGCAAAATATTCACTGAATTCGGCCAGAGAAACTCCGCGATCCTCGAGCCATCGCTCGGTTTCCTCCGCTGTGATTAGGTCATGCTTGTAACGAAACGCAATCGCTGCAGAATCGAGCGCGGAATCGTCCACTTCCAATTCCCGTTCGTTCGCCAGACGATCACACTCAGCCAGGCGCAAGAAAACTTTCCACAGGGGATCGATTTCGCCACGCACGACCGCGCAATCGACTACTTCTTTAGCGGTGAATCCGCGCTCGCCGCTCGAAAAAATCACTCGATTCTCGCGTGTGATTGACTGGCTGACTGGCATTGTTCTGAACTTAGCGGATCAAAAAACTGGGCCGCTTCCGTCCTCAATCCCATGGTGAGTTGTCGGTTTTCCAACCATTATTTCTCAGATGGTTGCCTCAGATTCACGCGTCAATGTCTCAAATTTGGGCCAGCGAAGTCAATAATTAACTGCCGCTGTTTTTCTTCCAAAGTCGGTCCCGCAATCCCGAGCTCCGCTCGATTTTTCGTTCAATTGTTTGCCTCAAGATGTGCTCCGTGGCCCACACTTCTACTGTCTCACGCACCCGGGTTACACCTGTATAAAGCAGCTCGCGCGTTAACACCGGCGCGTCTCTTTCCGGTAAAATGACCAGCGCATCACGAAACTCCGATCCCTGGCTTTTGTGCACGGTCAACGCAAAGGCCGGCTGATGTGCCGGTAGACGCCCTGGCGCAAAATTGAGCACATCGCTGTCTTCGCTGCGAAAAAAAACCCGCAGCTCGCCACTGGTCGCATCTGGCAGCACGATCCCGAGGTCGCCATTAAAAAGGCCAACATTGTAATCGTTTCGCACAATGATCACCGGCTCCCCGACATGATAACGGGTGTTACCTTCCGTTCTCCCGGTTTCACGCAGCATTCGCTCAAGCAACGCATTCACCGTTTCGGCGCCGAACGGTCCACGGCGCAACGCGCACAAAACTGCGAATTTCGCCAGTTGATTCAAGGCATCTGTTGGATCGGTCAACGTTAAAAACTTTTCGAATCGTGGAAAGACGCGCTCGCGCACTTCTCGCTCGAAATTTTTTGCCGACGGCGTTGGCCGCCAGCGGATTCGCCCGCCCCTTTTCAAAACCGCGATTGCGCCCTCGGCGTCGCCCTGATTGACGGCACTGCTTAGTTCGGCAATACCCGTCTCCGGTGTAAAGCGATAGTTGCGCCGCAATTCAACTACGACGGGATGAATTGGCGCTTCGCTCGCACTCGTGCCCTCCAATTTCTCGCCCGTGCATTTCGCGTAAGCCTCTGCTAACGAGACAGAGATTCCGAGCTCCCGCCCGGGTGTGCAAATGTCGCGAAAGGCACTTCCCGCTTCTACCGAGGCAAGCTGGTCCTTGTCGCCAACCAGAATAATACGCGCATCCGGACGCACCGCATCGAACAGCTTGGCCAGTAGTGCCAGGTCGATCATCGACGCCTCGTCTACAATCACGACATCGGCCGCCAGCGGGTTCTTTGCGTCGTGCCGGAAATGCGGCGAGTCGCCTTTGGCTCCGAGTAACCGCTGGATGGTTGATGCACCCTCCGGAAGTTTTAGCTCATCGGGTAGCCGCAGCGAGAACCGTGTTTGCGCAATTGTTTCCTTAAGCCTCGCCGCCGCTTTGCCGGTCGGAGCGGCGAGCGCGAAATTGAGCCCCCGTTTTCCGGCAAGCGAGATCAGGAGCGCACAGATCAAAACAATGGTGCGCGTCTTTCCCGTTCCGGGCGCGCCCGATATAACGCAGAGCGGCGAGGTTGCTGCGACGAACGCTGCGACTTTTTGCAAATCAGACTGCGCGGGAAACAGGCCCTCAAGATTTTTGGCCAGCTCAGCTTGGTTGAAGTCGCGAATCGGGTTATCCCTCAAGCGCGCCTGGAGATTACGCTCCAGGTCATCCTCATATTTCCAGTAACGCTGGAGGTAAAGCCGCTCCGCCTTATCTAGTATGAGCGGCGCGAATTCTCCCGGCTCGCCCACTACTCCCGAGGCGCGCAATTTTCTTACCCAACTTTTCAGCGGCGGGACATCCGGACCTCCGATTTTCGACGCATCAGTGGAAGTAATCGCTCGCAGCGCTACGCAAATATCTCCGCGCTCGCGAAAATTGCTGACCAATTTGGCGGCGAACTCCAGTTCCGGCGATGGAACCTTTGCCAATCGGTTCATTAGCGCGGCGAAATGCTGATCGATGAAATGAACCTCGAGCTCAGGAGTTGCCATGAAAAACTTCATCCAATTGCTCCACAAACTCGCGCGGTGGACGTGTGAAAAATATCCCGTTGTCCGGTTTCCCCGGCTCGGTTCCACGCAGAAAAATATAGAACGCGCCTCCGAAATGCTTCTCGTATTCGTAACCTCGCAAACGCCGCCGCAAGTAGCGATGCAGCGCCACTGCGTAAATGCCTAGCTGCAAATTGTAAAAATTCTGCGCCATTTCCGTCGCAATATTCTCAGGTGCGTAACTGGCAGAATCGATTCCCAGCCAGTTCGATTTCCAATCGACAAAATAGAAACGTCCCTCGCGTTCAAAAATGAGATCGATGAAGCCTTTCATGAATCCGTTGGCCGACGTGAACTGCAGGCGATCGATGGCGAGCGGGAGCTCCTCCACCTGAAACGCCTTGCGCAAGCGCGTCGTGGTCAATGCCGTGATCGGAAAAGTGAACTCCAGTTCCGATAAACGTGACGCGCGCGAGATTTGGGAAAGCGTAAAGCCATCTTCCCCAAGGGGAACCCGCAACATCTTCTCCAAAGTGTCGCACACGACGTCATCGACGTTTTCGAAATGGAAATCGGCCAGCTTTCTTGCGACCAGCGGCCGCAGTTGCGAAAGATCGGCGAAATCGAGTTCCTCCAGAATCAAATGCAGGCAGGTCCCGGCCCGCATCCCACCGGGAAAAGCGTGAATCCCCTGCGTCGGCAGGACCGGCTCTTCTGCAACCTCGCCGCCAGGTTCCAGGCTATCGTAATCCGGTGTCTCCGGTTCTTCCGTTCGCCCGCTGATCAGCGAACTGAAACTCGAAATCCGCCAGCTTCGATCGATCTCCTTATCGAAAATTCGAGGCGCCAGTGATGTTCGTAACGCTGATGTCGGTGCAACAACTTTTTCACCGCCTTCGGGTAAATCTTCAACCGCGATTACTTCACTTTCGCCAAATGAAGCCCGCACGCGTCCGCTGGTGTTGAACTCGCCCTTTTTCTCAAGAAACGCGTCGGCTGATGCTTCCGCGGAAAACAGCCAGGTCAGAGCCGATTTCGATTTTGTTTTCCTGTCCTGCCAAATCAGATAGCTGCGATGTTTCGCCCGTGTAAGTCCGACGTAAAGTTGGCGAACCATCTCCGCCAGCTCTTCGCGGTTCCGGATTTTTTTATGCTCCGGTAATTCTTCCAGATCGAGCACCAGCTCATCGTCTTCGTGAAACTTCAAAAACTCCTTCGACCCGCTCCATGGTTCCTTGCGCACAAACGGCGAAAAAGTGATGTCGTACTCGAGCCCTTTGCTTTTGTGAATGGTAACGATCCGAACCGCATCTTCGTCACTTTCCAAACGCAATTCATGTTGGTCTTTTAGTTCGCCGCCGAGCGAAATTTGCCGCGCCAGCCACTTGCTCAGCCCATCAATGCCGAGGCGATTTTCAACGCAAGCTGCGTGCAACAGTTCGATTAAATGCAAAACGTTCGTGAGCCGGCGTTCGCCGTCGCGCCAGTAGAGCAAACGGGAGCGCACTTTCTCGCCGATAAGAAGTGCCCGCATCATTTGCACGAAACCCTGATCGCGCCACAGCAGGTGGTAATCGGCAAAGCGATTGAGCGTCGCTTCCCACTCCGCTTCATCGCTCGACAAATTTTCCGACGCGCTCGCATTCAGGCCGAACACCTCTGTCGCCAGCGCGGACCGAACCATTTTTTCACGTGTCGGCTGCGCCACTGCCAGCAGCACCCGCAATAACTCCGACGCCTCGCCGGATTTGAGAACGCTGGCCGCACTGTAAACGACCGATGGAATTCGATAATCCGCCAGCGCCCTCTGAACCCAGCTTGGCTGCGTGTTGTTATTCACCAGGACCGCGATGTCGCGCGGCTCGATCTTCCTCGCCCCGATTTTGGTTTCACCGGCCAACAATGACGCAATCTCCGCCGCCACCGCTTCTTCCACTCGTGCCTTGTCCTCAGTCGATGCGATCCAGAAACGCAGCGGCTGATCCCGCCGGCCGCTTATCGTAAGCGGCTCGGCATCGGCTTTTCCCGATGCTGTTACCGGTGTAAGATCGATGCTTTCAATGACAAATGGATCGTCGCGCCGACTGAACATCGCGCTTACTCCATCGAGGAGCTTGGCTTCCGAACGCCAATTTCGTCCCAAGGTGTAACGGCGATTCGCGACTTTTGCCGCTTCCAAATAAGTAAAAACATCCGCGCCCCGAAATCCATAGATCGCCTGTTTGGGATCGCCGATAAAAAATACTGACCTGTCGCTACCGCCATAAATTTGCGAGAAGATCGAATACTGCACCGGATCGGTGTCTTGGAACTCATCCACCAGCGCGACGGTGAAACGCTCGCGCAAAGTTTTTCGTAACTCTTTCCCTCTCTCGCCTCGCAATGCTTCGTCCAGTCGTGTGAGCATGTCATCAAACGATTGAACGCGGTGATCTGTCTTCCGCCGGCGCAATTCCTCACGCGCCCATTCACAAAATTCCGCTTGAAGCGAGACGACGAAACGTCCCGCCAATTCTGCGAATTCCTCGGAGTCATCCCCACCGCGGCACAGCTCGGTAATTTTCTTTTCCAGAGCGGCGCGATTTTCGAAACGGGGCGAAACGCGCAAAGTGGGATTATTAGTTAGCTGATTGAGCAGCTCAACCAGACGCGCCGGCGTCAGCCTCTCCCGCAGCACCCCGGCCATGATGCTGTCGTCGGTGTAAAAATGCGTGCGCCAAAAATCATCCGCGACTTCATGAAGGAAACGAGATTGATCCGTCACCACCTCGGTCTCGAACGGCACTCCGCTTTCGAATGCGCGATCGGCCAAAACGCGCGCGCAAAAACCGTGGATGGTGAAGATGGGAGCTTCATCAAAACTTTGCAGCGCCAGTTTCAAACTGCGCTCGAATTGTTTTCGGTTCGTGACTCTTTTAACGATCTCCGCGACGAACGGCAGACGCATTTGCGCCAGCGCATCGGCGATTGTATCGCGAATGCGACCACGCAATTCCGCGGTCGCAAGCTCCGTATAAGTAGTAACCAGAATTTGCTCGATCGGGATTCCCTGCTCCGCCAGCAATCGCAAAACGATGGCCGATATCGTCGTTGTCTTCCCCGTGCCTGCGCTCGCTTCGATTACGGTGAATCCCTTTTCCAGTGAAGTCTGTGTAGCGTTGAATTCGGGTTTCATCGCCGTTTGCGCGCAGAAAAAATCGGTTTGAAAACAAGAAGGCTGATCTTTTCCCACTCTTCATCGAGAACGTCGTCGGTATTGCGGAACGCCAGCTTGATGTAGCCATCGTCGCGCTCGCCCCTGCTCTTCTCGTCGTACTCGTTGCTCTTCCAATCGCTTCTTGCGGAATAGCGCGCGCTGTCCAGCTTCCTCCCGGCAAAGATTTTTTCGACAAACGTCCAGGAACTTCGCGGAAATAGCCGCAACGGTTGGCGGAGGCCGTCCCAATAAATCGTCAGCAAGTCAGTCAGAACTTCGCGCGCGTTTTTCATCGGCGGAAATTCGTAACCGGCGATCTCTTCTCCTTCCTTTCCAAAAAGCAGGGCGGGTTTTTGCTCGGTCAGGTTCCGCGCCACATGCTCAATCCAGATTCGTACGAAATCTTTCGTTTTTAATCTCGTTAGCCGGTAATGCAGCAGAATCTCGCCGCGGATGCGATCGATCCGACCGCGCAAAGTGAAATCGCCAATGTCCGCACGAACAATAGTTGCCGGTTGCGCTTGCACTGCCACCTGCTGACGAATTGCGTCGGCGAACGTTGTCACATTGGCGCATAACTCATCAAAAATTAGTCCACCCGTCCCACCCGGCGGCAAAACGCCTGACGCCCGCACCGACGCGAGCGCGCTTTCCGGATCAATCCCATCGAGGGCGGCGTCCAGCAATTGTTGCTCGATGCTGTAACGATCGAGCGGATGAAGGGCGAATGGTTCCCGATCTTCCACTTCTTCCCGGTCGCGCGGCAGGTCGATTCCTAGCCGGTGCCGCATAAAAAATTTCGCGGGATGGGAAAAAAAATCCACCAGGTGCGCGATTTCAACGTCACGCCATTTTTCATCCGGTTCGCTTAGTGGTTGATCGAAAAATGGCGGTGCTTCGAAGCGATCCCTTTCCGTCACGATTCCAGCCGCGCAGTTGTCCGCCGAGTAACTGAACAATCTGCTATTACCTTGAAAATTGCGCGGGCTGAAGGCCTGCAACGGATGTTTGATTACGAACTCGGCGAAGGGCGCGTCGAAATTCTCCGCAACATAATCGAGCAGCTCGCTCACCAGCACACTCGGTGGCAGCGGCTTGTTATCCCGCAACGATTGCCCGACGTAACTGAGATAGAAAACTTCGCGCGCGGAAAGAAGTGCCTCCAGGAAAAGTTCGCGATCAACGTCGCGGATGTTTCGATCTCCGCGTTTCGGATATTGTGCCACCAGATCAAAACCCGGGGCGCGATCGTGCCGCGGATAGGCCGTGTCGTTTAGCCCAAGGAGACAAATGATTTTGAATGGAACGCTGCGCATTGGCTTGAGCGCGCAAAAGGTCAGCTGGCCGGAGAGAAAACCGGCGCCGCTGCTTGATTCTTCGAGAGAATGCCCCAGTTGCGCGATCACGACATCGAGCGGGACCGCGCTTTCGTTATGCGAGGCGGCGCCAATTTCGCCGAGTGCGGCGATAGCGGCGCGAAGCTGGTTCAATTCACGTTGCGCCGCCTCCTCCGCCTCGAAAAAGGCGTCGAGCGTGTCGCGCAAATCGCCTTGCCACTCGGAGAGCGAGCGCGGTTTGCTGAATTCAGCAGTGCGCGAAAAAAGCCGTTCCACAAATTCGACAAAGTTTCCGAGGACTTCCATATCCGAGCCCTCGATTTCATCGAATGGTAAAATTCCGTCGAACAATTCCCGGTTCTCCGGTCGCAGAGCGCAACCCAGCAACATCCGGTCGAGCCCGTGCCGCCAACTGTTTTCCGCGAAGGCGGGTAAGCCCAGTCGCTCCCGCTGTTGCGCGTCGATCGCCCAGCGGATCGCACACTCGTCCACCCAACGCCGAATCGTTTCCATCTCTGCTGGCGCAATTCCAAAACAGCGTTGCACCGCCGGTGCTTCCAGAATTGCAAAAACTTCGCTTGCCGTGAAACGCCCCGGCAAAATTTCCAAGATGCGAAAATATGTGTCGATGATTCCGCTGCCGGCGCGTGCTTCCCGGTCAGCAATCGAGTACGGAATTTTGTACTTCGGATTTTCCGGCACGCCGAATACTGCATCGATAAAAGGCGCGTACATGGAAACGTCTGGCATCATTACGATGATGTCTTTCGGCTTCAGCGCAGGATCATGCTGCAAGAGATCGAGCAGATGATCGTGCAAAACCTCGAGCTCGCGCACGATGCTATGGCAGGAATGAATTTGCAGGGAGCGATCGCTGGGCGCGATGGGTCGCTTTACTTTGGCCGTGCCCGATTTCAGTTCGAAAATATCATTTTGGATTTCCAGCAACACCGGTGCTGCTCCGGATTCCGCCTTCGCCGGTGAAACGAAATCTTCGCGCTCCACCACCGGCGTGAGCTCAGCGATGAGATTCAAGAAGTCGCGACCGACTTTTCCGTTTGCGCCTAACAATTCGTTGTCGCCTGCTTCTTCCTCGTCAAATCCGAACAACTCTGGTTGTCTCGCTCGTGCCTTTTCGCGCTTCGAACGAATATCGCCCCACCAATGAGGGGTCGGTTCCATCACAAAAAGATGGACCGGACAGTGCGCGGAAATTTCTCCGATGAGCGAGATGTAAAACGGCGGCAGGGTCGCGACCCCGAAGATCGAGACGCGCTCAGGAACCGGCGGGCGCTTACGCTTGAGTGCATCGATCAATTGCGATCCCAGCGCCGCTTGATGCTGGCCCGGGGCGGCTTGCTGCAATTGGCGCCAAAGGATCGGCTGCCAATCCTTCCCCTCGCCTGCGTCCCAATCCAAAATCATTTTGGGGCGAAAAACGAGATATTGGTCGAAAACGTGAGCGATTCTTCGAGCCAGCTCATAGGCGCGCAGTTCAGTCCGTTCGCCGCGGAGGTAATTTGCGACCGCAGCAAACTCCGGACGGGTAGCAAAGCGCGGCAGATCTTTCATGATCCGCCACGTCATCACCTCCTGATCGAAAAGATCCGTCGCTTTGGCTTGAGGGAACGCTTCCTGCAAAAGATCCTGAAAGAACTTTTGCGGAAAAGGAAACTGCACGTTTGAGCAAATGCCGTGGCGTTCCGCGATCTGTTGCTCGAGCCAGCGGCGCATGCCGTTGCTTTGCACAACAACTATTTCCGGCAGGAGCGGCGAGCGAAGTGGATCGGCTGTGAGCTCGGCCAGTTGGTCAGCCAGTCGCTCGAGGCGGTTGCTGGTATGCAGAGTGAGGCCGGGACGGCGTGTTGAAGGCACCATCCTATATTAGATAGGCCGACGAAAATTTCGCGCGCGAAAACACCACCAAGAAATCGTCGCCTCGCTTCGAGGCCGCGGCGCTTTCCTCCGGCTTCTAACCCCTGCGTTGAAGTTATTTCGCCGGCTTCTGCTTTTTCTTTGCGAGGGCGAGGCGTTCGGTTTTTCTGCGACGTGCGGCGCGTTTCCTAACGTTGTCTCTTCCTTGACTGTGTCCCATAGATCCTAATTCTCACCCTCCCTCAAGCAGTTCCAAGCCTTTTCGCTTCATCCAGGATAACCGATAACCCACCAGCCGGCTCGCGGCCTTCTACGCGGCTTTTTTCGTTTTCTTGCCCGCAGTGATTTCCGGAAATGGGACAACTTGCGGCGGCATATTGCCGTTCTGGCCAAACGTGGACTCGAACGCCAGCTTGCCGTTCGCGATTTCAGTCAGTGCTATGTCGGCATGACCCATCCCTGGAGCGAACTCGACCAGCGGACGATGCCCGAGGGTGAGTTGGCGGACACGACGTGAAACGATGTTCACAAGAATTTGCTGATTGTGGACTACTTCGGTGGCGGCTTTGACGAGTTTGGCGTTCATAATCGATTGAATAGTTCAAACGGCTGACGAGGATTAATTCCAAGGCGCGACAGAATCAGATCGCGCTTCGGAAAGTCGCAGCAGAAATGCACTATCGCCTGAAAAGGTAAGAATGCCACCTCTCATTTTCGGGAATGCTTTCGCCTCGATCTACCTCCTGTTAGCCGTTTCGAGGCGCGAGGGGACGAAATCGCGGCTGGCGTCGCCGCTGTTGTTGGGCACGCGGTCGGGGCGCAGAATCCGGAACATTGATCTCGAACGTTCGGAGTAATGGCGCCAGGTCAATCACATCGTTCGCGGCCGACCTCAATATGTTTCCAAGATTTGCCGCCACCGAGGCTACTTCTACGCGGATCCCGTGTCGCCGCAGTTTGATGACGAGATACGCGAAATCGGCGTCACCAGTAACGAGGATGACTAGATCGGGCCGCATTTCGATTGAAAGCTCGAGCGCATCGATCGCCATCATCACGTCAACGTTCGCTTTGTAATGCCCTTCTTCGGCGGGCGACCCGTCTTTGGTCACGACCATGAATCCGTTCAAGCGCAGCCAGTGCACGAACTTGTTTTTCTTGTCGCGCTCCTCCTGCCATGTCGGAGTTGCCGGCGGCAGCCCCGCATAAACCACCATCTCGATCAAATCGCGGCCGGTGGCCGGCCCGGCCAGGAAATCGCGCAGCTTAATCCAATCGAGGCCGCGTCCCGCTGTTCGCACCGAACTGCCGACGTTCGATTCATCCACCAGGATCAAGACTCTGGAGCGGTGTGAACCATCTGAATTTTTCTTTGGCACCAGTAGAATGAACTACGTCCGCGCCATAGTAGCGAGAACTACTTTTCCAAATCCACGGCAATCTCGACGCACCGAGCCTGCACTTTCAGCTTCTGCATTTAACGACCAGCGGGTGTCTGTTCTCTAAAATCAAAGCAAGCTTTTCATTGGAGCCATCCGCGTTCTACATTCGGCGATGATTTCGCTCCGACTTGTTCTTGGTATGCTGACTGCCAGCGCAATTCCTACCCTCGCCGACGAAGGAATGTGGCTGTTCAACAATCCGCCGCTAAAACAATTCAAGGCAAAATATCAATTCGAACCGACTCCGCAGTGGCTTGAACATCTGCAAAAAGCCAGCGTCCGATTTAATTCCGGCGGCAGCGGGTCTTTCGTTTCCGCTAACGGACTCTGCATTACCAATCACCACGTGGGTGCGGATGCGCTGCAAAAAGCGTCGAGCCAGCAACACAATTACTTGAAGGAAGGCTTCTTTGCGAAGACGAACGCGGAAGAAATCAAATGCGCCGATCTCGAGCTTAATGTGCTGATGTCGATCGAAGACGTCACCGCGCAAGTAAATGCGGCGGTAAAAGCCGGCATGCCTCCCGACGCCGCGAGTAAGGCGCGCGAGAACGCGATTGCGCAGATCGAAAAGGAAAGCAAAGACAAAACCGGTCTGCGCTCCGACGTCGTCACGCTTTATCAAGGCGGCCTCTATCATCTTTATCGTTACAAACGTTACGACGACGTCCGGATTGTTTTCGCGCCGGAACAGCAGATGGCTTTTTACGGCGGCGACCCGGACAATTTCGAATATCCCCGCTTCGATCTCGATATTTGCATTTTCCGGGCTTATGAAAACGGGCAGCCCGCAAAAATAGAGCATTACCTGAAATGGAATTCGCAGGGGCCGAGCGATGGCGAACTAACTTTCGTTAGCGGAAGTCCGGGACGAACGGACCGTCAACTTACGGTCGATGAGCTGGCTGATCGCCGCGATCGCGAGGTGCCGACCTGGCTCGAGATGTTTAACCGGCGCGAAGTATTGTTAATCGCGTGGGGACAACGCTCCTTCGAAAACGCAAGACGAGCGCGGGGGGATCTTTTTGGCGATCAAAACAATCGCAAACGCTACGACGGCTATATCGCGGCTCTATTTGATCCGGAGATCTGGAGTGCGATTCAAGCGCGCGAGAAGAAATTGCGCGACGCGTTTTCGCGCGACCCGAAGTTGAAATCGACCATCGGGGCGTACGATCGCGTCAAGAAAGCCCAGGCGGAACTGGTCAAGATCGCGCCGCGTTATGATTATCTGGAACAGGAGCGCCCGGTCTCGGTTGGATACCGCGGCCCCCGGGCATTCTACGGGACGCTGTTCAAGTATGCGCGCTTGCTCACCCGCGCAATCGACGAACGCGCCAAACCGAATGGCGAACGGATCTCGGCATTTCGCGATAGCGCGAAGGAATCATTGGAGCTGGAACTTTTCTCCAGCGAGCCGGTGTACGACGATTACGAGATTCTCCGGCTAACGGATTCGCTTACAGATTTTGCCGAGAAATTCGGTGGCAATGATCCACTGGTGAGACAGGTTCTCGCCGGCAAATCGCCGCACGCGCGCGCGGTGGAATTGGTCAGCGGAACAAAATTGAAAGATGTCGAGTTTCGAAAAGACCTTTACGCGAAAAACGCGGCGGCGTTGCAGGCGGCGCACGACCCAATACTTGATCTCGCGCGAATGATCGACGCGCCGGCTCGGGAAGCACGCAGAGCCCATGAGGCGCAGGAGGAAATTAAGAGGCAAGCCTATGCCGAAATCGCGAAAACGCGTTTCGCAATTGAAGGGACGAGCAATTATCCGGACGCGACTTTCACGCTGCGCCTGTCCTACGGGAAAGTCATGGGCTACGAGGAAGATGGCAAACAAATTCCGCCTTTTACGGATTTTGCTGGACTCTATCAGCGCGCTGCCGAACACGAGAATCAGCCGCCCTTCGGTCTCCCCCAGCGCTGGATCGAGCGAAAAGCACAATTGAATCTCGCAACAAAGTTTAATTTCGTTTCCGACGCGGACATCATAGGCGGCAACAGCGGCAGTCCAGTGGTCAACAAGGCGAACGAATTCGTCGGGATCATTTTCGACGGAAACATTCAATCGCTCGTGCTCGATTGCATTTTCTCCGACAAACAAGCGCGCGCCGTTTCCGTCGATTCTGCGGCCATCAGTGAAGCTTTACGGAAAGTTTATGATGCAGGGACATTGGCGGATGAATTAGAAGGCAAGAAGTAGTCTCAGGACCGCGCTATTGAGATTCTTTGTTAGTGAGGCAGATAGTTGAGTAATTTAAGGATGTCGGAAAACACGCCCATTGCAGTAACGTCCGCCCCTGCTCCCGGCCCCTGAACCACAAGCGGCGTGCGCGCGTAACGCTTCGTCGTGAACGCAATGATATTGTCGCTCGCTCTGGTCGCGGCGATTGGATGATCGCGTGGAAATTCCTTGATCCCAGCCCGAGCGGAAGAGCCTTCAAGCGTGCCTACGTATCGAAGCACGGCGTTGCGCGACTGCGCACACTTCAATCGTTCCGCCATTTTCGAATCGTGCTTAGCCAGTATGGTGAAAAATCGCTGTGAAAATGGTCCGTTCGTCAAATTCTGCGGAACCAGACTTTGAACGCGAACGTCCGCTATTTCCATTTTCGATCCGGTCTGGCGGGCAAGAATGAGTAATTTTCGAGCGACGTCCTGACCGGACAGATCCTCGCGCGGATCCGGCTCGGTCAGGCCATCTTGGCAGGCCGTCCGGACAAGAGAACTAAATGGAATAGTTCCATCAAAACTATTGAAGAGAAAGCTGAGCGTCCCGGAAAAGACACCCTCTATCTTCCTGATTACATCCCCGCTGGCGATCAGGTCGCGAATGGTGGACATGATTGGTAGCCCGGCTCCAACGTTAGCTTCATCGAAGAAGTAGACTTGCTGCTTTTGTAAAAGATCCATGAGAGATATGTACTGGCCCCACGGCAGGACGTTGGCCCGTTTATTCGGCGTGATAATGTGCAGATTCGCTTGGACAAAGTCCGGATACGCCTGGACGATCGCGTCGGCGGCCGTGCAATCGACTACGGCGGCATCGGTCAACTGCAGCTTTGCAATCTCACGCGCGAGAATGTGTGGATCCATTCGCCGTCGCGAAGCGGCCAACTTCTCGCGCCAGCGCCCAAGATTGATTCCGCCGGCATCGAGCACAAATCGTTTACTATTTGCCAGGCCAATCACCGAGACATCGAATCCGCGTGAAACCAAATATGGCCGTTGCTCATGCAGTTGACGGAGAAGGGTTCCACCAATATTCCCGGTGCCGATGACGAAAAGACCCAGCCGTTTACGCCTTTCGAAGAAGGCCCCGTGAATAATGTTCAGCGCGCGCGTCTGCTGCGCAGTGTCGATAACGCAAGAAATATTGCGCTCGGACGCGCCCTGCGCGATCGCGCTAATATTGATATTGTGCCGGCCAAGCGCCCCGAACATTTTGCCCGAGACCCCGGGGTGTCCTTTCATCCCGTCGCCGACGACCGCGATAATGGTCTGATTGGCCTTTTCGTCTAGCGCGGTCAACTTGTGATGGAGCTCCAATCGAAATTCCTGTCGCACGGCCGCAACCGCCGCAGTCGCGTCTGTTTCACGCACCGCAAAACAGATCGTATGCTCCGAGGAAGCTTGGGAGATGAGGATCACGTTTACGCTGCGGGATGCCAAAGCGCGAAATAGTCGCTCGGCATTTCCCGGAACACCAACCATGCTCAAACCGCGAAGGGTCAAGAGTGTGAGCCCCGAAATGGAGGTAATTCCCTTCGCCAGCTGAATGCCGTTTCCGCCGTTGCGAGAAATAAGCGTGCCCGGTCCCGCGGGCCGGAAAGTATTTTTGACTAATAGTGGAATCCCCCTCGCGACAGCGGGAGCAATTGCGGCAGGGTGAAGCACCCTGGCGCCGAAATACGACAATTCCATCGCTTCTTCGTATGTGACCCGGGGCAAGACAAAGGCAGACGAAACTGCATTCGGATCAGCACTCAAGACGCCATCGACGTCGGTCCAGATCTCGATTACAGAAGCCCCAAGGGCGGCACCGAGAATGGCCGCGGTGTAATCAGATCCATTCCGACCAATCGTCGTTGTCTGACCGTCGCTCGTTGCTCCAATAAATCCGGTCACGACCGGAATCGGGCGACGTCTACTCGATCTAAATGATTCGGCAAAGTATCGTCGAGCTATGCGATTAGTCTTTCCGAAAATCACGTTCGCATTCGTGAATTGATCATCCGTGATTACGAATTGCCGGGCATCAACAAACCGGGCGGGGCGAAACCGGGCCAGATGTGCTGCCAGGATTAGCGCGCCTAACCGTTCTCCAAAGCTCGCCACAAGATCAAGAGCGCGTGGCGGGCCATGACCTAGAAGCTGAATGCCGTGGAGGACCTCATGTAACTCACCGACCAATTTATCGACTTGCGATCGGAGACGAACACCCCCTTGTTTGCCAAGTAGATCATCGATGGCGGCGCGGTGGCGATGGCCAATTTTTTTCCATGCTGCCTCGGAGCGCCGATTAGCCTTTGCTGCCAGACGCGCACATTCGAGAAGCTGATTGGTCACGCCTTGAAAGGCAGAAACAACTACGATGACGGGTCTTCGCCGTGCTTCTTCCAAGACAATCTTAGTAACCTCTCGGATGCAATCTGTCGTGGCAAGCGAAGAGCCACCAAATTTCAGGATTTTCATTGGTAGTGACGTGACACCTGCAATCAGTTCATAAACATCAAACTTCAAAACCCTTGGTGCTCAACTTCCAGCATTAAACGGGCGAGAATCGTCGAAGTGGCTTTTTTGCTTGACCTGGTAGTTTTTGCTCAATGCTGAGCGGAGCTATTTGCCTAGCGGCGTTGAAACCTCGGTGCCAGGTGGAGGCGTGAACTCAAACTCGGTGGCCGGGATGGCGGCATGGTTCGGGTTCTGGTATGTCGTCACAATCTGGTCGCCGTTTGGCTGGAGCATGTCCGTGCGCTCGGCAAAAAGATCGTCGCTCAGGTGCAACAACAGCTTTTGGAAAATACGTTTCATCGATGGATTGCGCGGCGTCAGCGCGAGGTCGTAACCCTTTTCCGTTTTGGCGGCGATAATGTGAAAGGTGTGTTCGACATTCTCCAAGTTAAGCGCGGTCGTGATTGCGGAAATGGCGGCATCAAGCGGCGAACGTTTGGCCAGTGAATAATGCTCGGCTGATTTGAAATTTGGGTAATAAATCCAAAGCTGTTGTCCGTCACTCACAGTGATGCTTGGAGCGTTGCCCTTGCGTTCGACGCGGAATTTGTTTGGGGCCTGAAACCAAATTTTTCCACTGCTGTTGATCGGCTCGTCCAACAAGTGAACCTTTCGTTGCTCCTGGAAATCTGCCTGCATACTCGGAGCTGCGGCGCGCTTCTCGCGAATGCGTTCGAGCAAGCTCTTGACGTCAGCGGGCGATAGCGACTCGGCTTTCACACCGATGACGAACGACGCCACCAGAAAACTGACAGTTATTATTTTACGCATGTTCCAGTTCCGCTTCGGTAAAATGTTCCTGCGGCAGCTTTGGTTTAACTGCAACTGCCGCCGGCAAAGTGAAGAAGATGGTCGCGGCCAGGCTCCAGAACAAGCCAATGGCGCAGGCAATCCCCAGTCCGCTCAAAGTCGGGTTATGCGCCCAACCGAGCGAACCGAATCCTGCAATCGCAGTCAATCCCGCGAGCACAACCGGTTTCACGACTCCGGTAAGATCGCGCGCGACATCGTGGCTTCGCTGCCAAACTAACAAGACGTAGATTCCATAATCGACCCCGATTGCAAGAACGAGGCGGAAGGCGAGCACATTTAATAAATTGAGCGGCACATGGAGCAATTTCATCGAAGCGATCATGGCCGCGATCGCTAGCGCGAGGGTTATCACTTGGACGAGCCAAAGACGCAAGTCACGATAAAGAATCGCCAGAAGCGAGGCATCAAATATTGCCATCAACGCACTGATCAGGAGCAACTGCCGATGCGACCACGGCACCAGGTCGGTCAAAGTATAACTCCAGCCCGAGAGGGTGATCGGGATTCCTGCGACTGGCAGTTCGCGTGCGAGGACGTTCTTTTGTTCCTGCGTCGCCACCGGTGCGTTGGTGGTGACAAACCCGGTTGTAGTCAGTGAATCCTGCGCGAAATACCGTTCGACCAAAAACCACCAGGCTGAGCCCGGCGGCAATTGCGTGCGCCACGATGGGATTTTGTAATCAGGGGCAGCCGCGGCCTGGAGCTGGTTGAGTAACTCGAAGGCGGAGGCAAAGGCGCCGGGATTAAATCGATTTTGCGTAAGCGCGTTCTGCAAGGCAGTTCGGGCCGCGCCAAAATTAATCGAAGCGAGCTCCTGGCGATTGCGTTGCATTTCGCGCGGTGAAAGGGCGAGTGCGTTTGGAATGGAGAAGCTCTTAATTTTGCCGGCGCGTTGCAATTCAGCCCAATGCTGCGAAATCGCTTTCCAGAAATCGTGCAGCTGTTGCTCGGTTGAGGCGCGGACGATTCCAAGGACTGGTTCCCACCGCACCGGCATTTTCTGCATGATCAAACTGAGCGCGGTGCCGGCGCGACTGTTCTTAGGCTCTAATGATCGCGCGTTTGCCTCAAAGGCGAGCGGAATTTGCGGAACAATCGCAACAATAAGCAGTACGGTCAGAATGGGAGCGCTAATTGCGAGAATGGACCGCGGCCGGGCGAGCATGCGATGCACATAATTTCTCACCGAACTTAAAATCCAATCGCTGCGCAACGGCACATTTCCTCGCGGCACAAACAGAAAAAAAACCGTCGTCATTAATAACGCGGCCGCGGAAATTCCGATGGCGATAAGGACGCCGAGCTGAATAAATCCCGAAGAGTTGCTCAGGACGAGGGCGAGAAAACCGACGGCGGTGGTTAACGCGCCGAAGAAAACGGCGCGGCCAAGACTGTGAACGGCGTCGGCAACGGCAACGCCATGTTCGTCGCCTTCGCTTCGCGCTTGCTGATAGCGTCCGTAAATCAGAATGGCGAAATCAACGCCGAGGCCAACGAGAATCGCGCAAAAACCAACTGTCACCATGTTGAGACGATGAAAAATCAGAAGGCCAGCGGCCAGTCCAATCAGACAACAAAGCAGAAGGGCAAAGCCCATTCCAAATAACGGGAGCCACCGCCGAAATCCGATAAAAAAAACGGCGCCTACCAGCGCGATTGAACTCAGCACAGTGGCGACGATGTCGTGGCGCATGCTCAGCGAAATTTCCGCGACATAAGCGGAACGTCCGGTGATGAGCACTTCGAGTTTGCCGCCATCCCAGCCTTCGACTGCAGATGCGCGAAATGCATTCACCTGCTTCATCAGTTTCTGGCAATCAAACGCGCTGATACTTGGCTGGTTCGTCACGGTGGGAAAAACGCGCATAGTGGAATCGGGCGAAGTCAGTGGCTGATCTGTTTCCATGGCGGCGTTGCCGGCAAACGGTTTGAGCGAGGGCGTGATTAGGCCGAGTGGATCGAGCGTCAGCTCTATTTCCGGCCGCGGCGAACCGCTTTCGATTTCCCGGCGCAATTGCGCGAGGCGTTCCTGAATTTTCTGCGGTTGAAGCAAAGAAATCGCGCGGTCAAAATCGTTCGGCTCGAGATTGAGCAGAAGCGGGAGTGCGATTCGTTGTAGATCGCGCACTCCATCCTCCGTTTCCATAGGCGAACCCGCTAGCACGCGAACGCACCACGGTTGTGCGCGCAGTCTCTCAACGAATTTCGGCGCGAATTCTTCAAGCTTATCCACGTCCTCGGGCTGACAAAGAAGGGCGAAGGTCAGTTCGCGCGTCTGCGCAAACTCACTGTTGTAGGCCTTCAGGCCTTCGACCGAATCAAATCCGCGCGGCAACAAATTGAGGACTTCGGTATCGAGCCGCAAAAACGCCGTCAAAATGCCGACGCTTATAATCGCGACCAGTACGACCACGCTCCACATCAGGCCACGGCGTTCCGTAACAAGAAAGGCAACCTTTTCGCTGAATCGCATCGCAGAAAAGTCGGCCTAGAAGCGGAGCACGAAGGTCTCCGATCCTTCACTCACCTGTACAATTCGCTTTTGCGGATTGCGCAGAATTTCCTGACGCAAGGCGAGCCAACCGCTGGCCCGCGCCGGCGGCTGCTGAAGCGGCCCTGACCAGGGGATGCGTGCGAGTGG
>WNGI01001294.1_pt1 | contig 20565 bp, 23 predicted proteins | sample 5400621 | NCBI WGS metagenome assembly WNGI01 (sample SAMN13153374, study PRJNA577476) | soil metagenome | isolation source: 20 cm soil or saprolite under Garry oak tree replicate 1 | place: USA:California | collected 2016-06-15
TCGCTGCAACGTGGCGACCGCATCGTCACCTCGGGTGGCATCATCGGCGAGGTCGTGCACCTGAAGGACGATGAAGTCACGGTGAAGAGCGGCGAGTCGCGCCTGATCGTCCAGCGCAGTAACATCGCGAACATCCTCAATCGCTCGGTCGAGGCCGCCAAGCCGCAGTGACCATCCGCCAGCTGCACCTGCTCGGCTCGCCCGTCCTGCGGCAGCGCGCCGCACCGGTCGCCACGGTGGACGATGCCGTGCGCCGGCTGGCGGACGACCTGTTCGAGACGATGCATGCCGCCAAGGGCGTGGGGCTCGCGGCGAATCAGGTCGGCGTCGCCCGACGCGTGGCCGTCGTCGACGTGGGCGAGGACGCGCCGCCGCCGCTGGTGCTCATCAATCCGCGCATCGTTCAGGCCAGCGACATTAGGGAAGCCGCAGAAGAAGGCTGCCTCTCGATCCCCGATATCTACGGCGAGGTGGAGCGTCACCTCGGCGTGACCATCGAGGCGCTCGATCGCGACGGCCGCCTTTACAAGGTCGAGCTCTCCGGTTTCAAAGCGCGGGCGGCGCAGCACGAGATCGATCATCTGGACGGCGTTCTCTTCCTCGACCATCTGAGCGCGGTGAAACGGGGACTGCTCCTCGCCAAGTGGAAGAAAGCCCGCAAGGGACAGTCCGGCTACGTGAAGGACGTGACGCCGGAGCCGGCGGGCGAGCTCTAGATGCGCGTCGTGTTCTTCGGGACGCCCGAGTTCGCCGTCCCCCCACTCGAAGCGCTGCTGGGCGAAGGGTTCGACGTGGTCGCCGCCGTCACGCAACCGGACAAGCCGCAGGGGCGCTCCCGCTCGACGGCGGTTCCTCCTCCCGTGAAGACGGCGGCCGAGGCGGAGGACGTGCCGGTGCTGCAGCCCGAGCGACCAAGCGACCCGGCCTTCATCGAGCGCCTGCAGGCGCTCGCGCCGGACGTGGGTGTGGTGGTCGCCTACGGCCACATCCTCAAGCCCGACCTGCTCGCACTCCCGCGCCGCGGCATGATCAACCTCCACCCGTCGCTCCTCCCCGAGCTGCGGGGCGCCGCGCCCGTGGAATGGGCGATCCTGAACGGCCTCACGCAGACGGGCGTCACGATCATGCGCATGGAGGAAGGGCTCGACTCCGGTCCGATCCTGTTGCAGATCCCGCACGACATCGACCCCGATGTGACGGGCGGCGAGCTGTCGGAGCATCTGTCCGAAATGGGCGCCCAGGCGTTGGTCGAGGCGCTGGCGCTGTTCGAGACCAACGGCCTCGAGCCGCACCCCCAGGAGCATGCGCGCGCGACCTACGCGCCCAAGCTCACACGCGATACGGCACACATCCGCTGGACCGATCCGGCGGAACGGGTCGCGCGGCTGATCCGCGCGCTCGACCCCACACCCGGCGCCTGGACCCAGCTCGACGGCCGCGAAGTAAAGCTGTTCGGCGCCCGCGTCGTGCAGGATCGCGGCGCCCCCGGGGAAGTTCGCCCGACGGATGACGGATTGCAGATTACGACGGGACAGGGGGCGGTGCAGGTCGAGGAAGTCCAGCCGGCCGGCAAGGCGCGCATGCCCGCCGCGGCCTGGGTGCGGGGGCGTGGCGCTCAAGCGGGCCAGCGCTTCGGGTGAAGTCGGTCCCGGCCCTGCCGCGGCTGCACGCCATCACCGACGAGCGGATCGCCCGCCGGCCGGACCTGGACACCGTGGCGCAGCAGCTGGCGGCAGGGGGTCGCGAGCACCTCGCCTTCCACGCGCGCGGGCGCACGCTCTCCGGCTTGGAGCACTTCGAGCTGGCCAGCCGCCTCGCCGCCTATGCGCCTGCGCGCCTCTTTGTTAACGACCGCCTCGATGTGGCGCTCGCCGTGGGCGCGACCGGCGTCCAGCTGCGACAGGGGAGCCTCGCGCCCGAGGATGCGCGTCGCTTGAACCCCGGCTGGTGGATCGGCAAGTCGGTGCACGACTTGCGCGAGGCCGCAGCCGCGCACGCGGGCGGTGCCGACTATCTTTTAGTAGGGCCGGTGTTTCCGACCGCCACGCATCCCGACCGGGCGCCGCTCGCCGCCGCCCGGATGCAGCAGATCACGGATCTCGGGTTGCCGGTGATCGCCATCGGCGGGGTGACGCCCGAGCGGATCCGGGAGCTCCTGGCCGAGGCCGCGATCCACGGCGTGGCCGCGATCCGGGCGCTGTGGCAGGCCGCCGATCCCGCGGGCGCCGCGCAGCGGATGCTCGAGGAGCTGAACAGATGAACGAGATGGTCGAAGTCAAAGTGAACGGGGAGGCTCGCGCGGTCGCGCGGGGCGCCACGCTGCTCGAGCTGCTCGAATCGCTCGCGCTCGACCCCCGTGCCGTCGTCGTGGAGCACAACCGCACGATCGTGCGGCGTCCGGCGCTCGGTGCGGTGACGGTCGCGCCCGGCGACGCCATCGAGCTGGTGCATTTCGTCGGAGGGGGTTGAGCGCATGACCACGGCCCTAGAGACGATTCGGGACATCCCTTTCGCCATCGACGGGCGCTCGTTCCACTCGCGCCTCATGGTGGGGACGGGGAAGTACCGGGACAACGACACGATGGCCCGGGCGATCGACGCGTCCGGCGCCGAGATCGTGACCGTGGCGGTGCGGCGCGTGGACTTGGACCGCACGAAGGAGGAGGGCGTCCTCTATCACCTCGACGCGAAGCGGTACTTCCTGCTCGCCAACACCGCGGGGTGTTACACCGCCGAGGACGCTATCCGCTACGCGCGCCTCGCCCGCGAGGCCGGGTTCAACGAATTCATCAAGCTCGAGGTGATCGGCGACCAGGAGACCCTGCTCCCGGATGTTCAAGGCCTGCTGGTCGCGGCGCGCACGCTGGTCGCGGAGGGCTTCAAGGTCCTCGCCTACACCAACGAGGACCTGGTGACCGCGCTGCGCCTCGAGGACGCTGGCTGCGCCGCCGTCATGCCGCTCGCCTCGCCGATCGGAAGCGGGCTCGGTCTCCTCAACCCGTTCGGCGTGCGCACGATCAAGCGACGGCTCCAGGTGCCGGTCGTGGTCGACGCCGGCGTGGGAACGGCATCGGACGCATGTCTCACCATGGAGCAAGGCGTCGATGGGATCCTGATGAACACGGCGCTCGCCGCGGCGCGGGATCCCGTCGCCATGGCCCGCGCCATGCGACAGGCCGTCGAGGCCGGGCGCACTGCCTACCTCGCCGGCCGCATGCCCAAGCGCGAGGTGGCGATGCCGTCCTCGCCGCTGGAAGGGATGCTGGATTAAGGACGCCACGGCCGCCCGGCGCGCGGCACTGCAGATGCTCGACGCAGTGCGCGCGGGTGCCACCCTCCAGGGCGCCCGCGATGGGGCGCTCGCGAGTCTGATCGAGCGCGACCGCCGCCTCGCTTACGAACTGGCGGCTGGTGTCCTGCGCCGCCGCGCCCAGCTCGACCGGATGCTCGAGCTCGCGACCGCCGATCCTCGCCTCCACGACGTGCTCCGGCTCGGGGCCTACCAGCTGCGCGCGCTGGCACGGGTACCGCCGTACGCCGCGGTGTCGACGAGCGTGGAGCTGGCGCGGGAGATGGCGGGCGAAGGCGGGGCGCGGTACGTGAATTACGCGCTGCGCAATCTGGCCCGGGAGACGGGAGGCGAGAGGCGGGAGGCGGGGCTCACCCACCCGAAATGGCTGGTTGACCGCTGGCGCCGCCAGCTCGGGGATGCGGACGCGGCGAAGCTGCTCGCGTGGAACGACACCCGACCGGCCGTGACGCTACAACCAGCTCGCTGGGACGTCGAACTGCTAACCGCCCGGCTCCAGGCAGAGGGGTTCGGGGTACGAGAAGCGCCATATGGAGCGGGTCTTCAGCTCTCGGTGTCGCCCGGCTCCCGCCTCCCGCCTCCCGCGCAGTTACCGGGGTTCACGGAAGGTGGCTTCATCGTCCAAGACGCCGCCCCCGCACTCGTCTGCCGCTTCGCGGCGATCCCGCCCGGCGCGATGGTGTACGACGCCTGCGCCGCTCCCGGAGGCAAGGCCGTCACCTTGGAGCGTGGCGGGGCGCGCGTGGTGGCCGGCGACGCCCGGCGCGACCGGGTTGGCCGGCTGGTCGAGACGGCGCGGCGCGCGGGAGTGGCGATTCGGGTCGCGGTCGCCGATCTTCTGGCGACCCCGTTTCGGCCGGAGGCCTTTGCGGCGGTGCTCGTGGATGCCCCCTGCTCCGCCACCGGCACCATGGCCCGGCACCCGGATGCCCGCTGGCGGCTGACGCCCCGGACCATTGCTCGGGCCGCGGAGCGCCAGCGGGCGCTCGTAGCCGCCGCGGCGGCGCTGGTGCGCCCGGGCGGATTGCTCGTCTACGCAACGTGCTCACTCGAGCCGGAGGAGAACGGCGAGGTCGTGACCGAGTTCCTGGCGCGCCACCCCGAGTTCGCCCGCATGCCGGCGACGGGCGCGGTCCCCGCCGCGCTGCTCACGCCCGCCGGCGACTTCCAATCGCTGCCACAGCGCCACGGGACCGACGGCGCCTACGCGGCACGACTCGCCCGAGTGCGTTAATGCGGCTCCGCCGGCATATCCCGCCGGTCCGGGAATGGAGGCTCCCGACGCTCGACGCGCTCGGCGCACGACGCTGGGGTCTCGCGCTGCTCGGTGCCCTGCTCGGCGGCTACCTGACGGCGTATCTGGTCTTGTTCCCCGCGCCGCTGTTGCACGGGCACGGAGTGGTGCCCCGCGTCCTCGGGCTGTCGCTGCAGGAGGCGTCGGACCAGCTCAAGAAAGCCGGCCTTCAGGTGCAGGACGGCGGCACCGAGCCGCACCCTACGGCGCCCCAGGGGACGATCGTGTGGCAGGACCCGCCCCCCGGCGTGAGCGCTCCGGCGGGGCTGCGGGTGACCCTGGTGTCGAGCGAGGGTCCGCCCAAGATTCCCGTACCGGACGTGGCGGGGCTGGACGGCGAGCTCGCGCGGCGCCTGCTCGCGGCAGCGGGGCTCACGGTGGCGCAGATCGAGTCGGTGCAGGCGGCCGCGCCGCCGGGTATCGTGATGCTCACGCGTCCGGCCGCGACCTCGGTGCTCAGTCCCGGAGCGCCGGTGACGGTGGTGGTGAGCCGCGGGGCCCCCACGATCGCGGTCCCCGACCTGCTGGGGATGGCGCAGGCGGACGCCCGCACCCGGCTCGAGTTGGACGGTCTCCAGCTCGGTACGGTGACCCGGCGGCGGACCGGCAATGCGAACCCCGGTACGGTCGTGGGGCAGAAGCCGGCGGCGGGCACCCTGGCCGCACCCGGCACGGTGGTGGACATCGTCGTGGCCCGGAGCCCATGATGACCAACGGGGGCGGAATTCGCATCGCGCCCAGCGTGCTGTCGGCGGACCTGAGCCGGCTCGCCGATCAGGTGAAGCAGGTGCTGGCGGGGGGCGCCGACTGGGTGCACGTGGACGTGATGGACGGGCGTTTCGTGCCGAACCTCACGTTCGGCGCGAACATGATCGCGGCGCTGCGCGGGCTCACCGACAAGCCGATCGACGTGCACCTGATGGTGGTCGAGCCAGAGCGGTATCTCGAGTCGTTCGCGGCCGCCGGCGCATCGGTCTTCACGTTTCACCCCGAAGCGACGGTACATGTGCAACGCCTGCTCGCCGCCGTGCGCGGGCAGGGCATGCTCGCGGGGCTCGCGCTGAACCCCGGGTCGCCCCTGCAGCTCGCGGAAGAAGTCGTCGCCGACCTGGACCTGCTGCTCATCATGACCGTGAACCCCGGGTTCGGCGGGCAGACGTACCTCCCCACCTCGAACGACAAGCTTCGCCGGGCGCGGGAGCTGCTCGCCGCACATGGCTCTCGCGCGTTCCTCGAAGTCGACGGCGGGATCACCTCGCACACCATCGCCGCGGCCCACGCGGCAGGCGCGGACACGTTCGTCGCGGGCAACGCGATCTTCACGAGCGGCGACCCCGCCCGTGAAGTGCGGGATCTCCGGCGGCGCTGTCTGGTAACGGTATGACGCAACCGAGGCAGTGGACCATCGCGATCGGGGTGGTGATGGCTCTGGTGTTCGGCACCGCCCTGGCGATCAAGATCCGCCCGCAGATCGACCTCCTGGGCGTGGGCTCGGGCGCGCCCGACTTTCACGCCACGGACCTGCGGACCAGGCGCCCCACCACCTTCGCCGACTACCGCGGCAAGGTCGTGCTGCTCAACGTGTGGGCGACGTGGTGCCAGCCGTGCCGCGTAGAGATGCCGTCGATGGAGCGGCTCTACCGCCGGCTCGGGGAGAGCGGCGCCTTCAGGGTGGTGGCGGTGAGCATCGACGAGCAGGACGATTCCGTCGTCATGGCATTCGCGCGCGAGCTGGGGCTCAGCTTCGACATCCTGCACGACCAGACGGCAGCCATCAAGCAAGCCTACCAGGCGACCGGCGTGCCCGAGAGCTGGGTGATCGATCGCGACGGGGTGATCATCAAGAAAGTGATCGGCGCCTCGGAGTGGGACGGACCCGTGAACGAAACGCTGATCCGGCGGCTGATCGATGACCGTCCGCGCTAGCCTGGGACAGCTGTTCGTGCGTAACTGGCCGATCAAGCTGGCGGCGCTGTTCTTCGCGATCATGCTGTACGTGGCGGTCGCAGCGCAGCAGCCGCTGTCGCAGAGCTTCGCCATGCGGCTCGTCATCGCAACTCCGCCCGGCCGGACGGTTCGCCAGCAGCCCACCGGCGTGACCGTCGTCATCGCCGGGAAGGGCAGCGAAATCCTCAAGCTGCGATCCTTTCCACGCGTGATTCGCAAGGTCATTCCCGACACGTTCTCCGCCTCGCTCTGGCGAATCCAGCTCCAGGCCGCCGACGTTGAGCTGCCCAAGGAGATCGACGTGCATGTCGCGGATATCCGGCCGCGCGATGTCGAGATCCTGCTCGACTCCGTATCGCGCAAGGACGTCCGGATCGTGCCGCGGGTGAAAGTGGAAGCTGAGTCCGGCTACGTACTCCGCGGGCTGTCGATCACGCCCAGCCTGGCTCGTCTGGTGGGACCGGAGAAGAGCCTCGCCAAGCTCGACTCGGTGACGACGCTGCCGACCGTGATTTCCAGCGTGAGCGGACCCTTCTTCCAGACGGTGCCGATCGACACCGCCCCCCTGGGCGTCATCCGGATCTCGCCCAAGGCGGTACGGATGGCGGGTGAGGTGACGGCGATCATCGAGCGCTCGATCGGCGGCGTCCCGATCACGACGGCAGCTTCGGGCTTCACCGGCTTCCTTTTGACCCCGGAACGCGTATCGGTCACGGTGCGCGGGCCGGCGTCGCGAGTGAACACACTGACGCGGGACAGTGTACGGGTCGTGGCGCACCTCGTCGGCAAGGCGGGGCCGGGCGGGTACGCCAGGCTCACCGTGACCGGGCCGCCGGGGATCGCCGCCCGCGCCGTACCCGATTCCGTGTCCCTCAAGCGAAAGACCGGACGTGGCTGACGTCGTACTCGGTATCGAGACTTCCTGTGACGAGACGTCGGCCGCCGTCCTCGTCGGCGAGCGCCGGCGCCCCGAGCTCGCCGGCCTCGTCATCCTCTCGCAGGACGTGCACAAGGTGTTCGGCGGCGTGGTCCCGGAGCTCGCTAGCCGGGCGCACCTGGCCGCCCTCCCGGCGGTCGTGGATCGGGCGCTCGCCGAGGCGGGACTCGCCTGGAGCGCCGTGGACGCCGTGGCGGTGACGCAGGGGCCGGGCCTGGTGGGCGCGCTGCTCGTAGGTGTGGTGTACGCCAAGGCCCTGGCGTATGCGGGGGATCGCGACCTGATCGGCGTGCATCACATGGAAGGCCATCTGTTCGCGCCCGCACTCGAGGATCCGGAGCTCGCGCCGCCCTTCGTCGCGCTGCTCGTCTCGGGCGGCCACACCCTGTTGCTCGACGTCCCCGCCTGGGGTCGGTACCGCCTGCTCGGCGCGACCCGCGACGATGCCGCAGGCGAGGCATTCGACAAGGTGGCCGCCCTGCTCGGGCTGGGCTATCCGGGTGGCCCCCCGATCGAGCGGGTCGCGGCCCAGGGCGATCCCGGTCGATTTTCGTTTCCTCGCCCGATGCGGGACGAAGGGTACGAGTTCTCGTTCTCCGGCCTGAAGACCGCGGTACTGCGCACCGTGCGGGCGAGCGACGATCTCGAGCGCGACCGGCCGCACGTCGCCCGTGCCTTCCAGGACGCCGTGCTCGACGTGCTCGTGACCAAGCTGGAGCGCGCGGTCCGAGCCACCGGTTATCGCACCGCGGTGCTGGGCGGCGGGGTGGCGTGCAACCGCACGCTCTCGGAGCTCGCGGCGCGCCGGCTGTCGGGGCTGGCGCGCGTCGCGGTGGCGAGCCCACGCCTCAACGCCGATAACGCTGCCATGATCGCCCGCGCCGGTTGGCACCGCCTCGCACTGGGCGAGCGCAGCGACTGGACCCTGGATGCGCAGGCCGACCTGCTCCTGCCCGGGCTCGAGCCTGCCGCGAGTCCGCAATCCGCGATCCGCAATCCGCAATCACTATGACCATATATCCGCTGACCTTTCAGCTCGGCCCGCTTACCATCACCGGGTACGGGCTCATGATGATGGTCGCCTTCCTCATGGCCGGCTGGGCGATCCAGCTGGATCTGCGCCGCCGCGGCATGAACGAGGACTACGCCGCCGATATCGTGTTCGCGGCCGTGGTCGGGGGGATCGTCGGGGCCAAGATCTGGTACGTGCTGCTCACCGGGGAGTGGGACGCGTTGTTTCGGCGCGGCGGGTTCGTCTGGTATGGCGGATTCCTCGGGGGTGTTGCCGCGGTATTAGGGCTCGGCTGGTGGCGGCGCGTGCCCGGGCGCTGGGCGATGGAGCTCACCGCCGCTCCGCTGGCGCTCGGCTACGCGCTCGGGCGCGTCGGCTGCTTCCTGGTGAATGACGACTACGGCATCCCGTCCACGCTTCCCTGGGCGATGAAGTTTCCCCAGGGATTGCCGCCCACCACGGTGACGAACCTGACCCAGATGCACGTCCGGTTCCCGCCGGGAGCAGACCCCGCAGAGGTGGTCGCCGTGCACCCCACGCAGATCTACGAGACGGCGCTGATGATGCTCGCGTTCGCGTGGCTGTGGCGCCTGCGCGACCGCCCGCACGCCGTCGGCTGGCGGTTCGGTGTCTACCTCGTGCTGGCGGGGGCCGAGCGGTTTCTGGTGGAGTTCGTGCGCGCCAAGGACGACCGCGTGCTGGGGCCGTTCACGCTGGCACAGCTGACGAGCGTCCTCATGATGGTCGCGGGCGCGTGGGTGATCGCGCGGCTGCGCGAGCCCGAGGGCGCTCCGGTGGTTCCGGCCGCCCTCATGGGAAGGACGGCCGCCGACGATCTGGCTCGGCGCCACTGAGCCGGTTGCGCTGGAGCCACACGACCGCGACGAGCAGCAAAACGATCAGGAGCAACTGGAGCGACAGGGACTGGACGGTGGGGTAGATGCCGAGCACCGGAATGCGCGGAGCCCACTCGACCACGCTCGTCCCCAGGATGCCCGATTCCTGAAGGTCGGCGATCCCCTTCCCGGCGAATACGAAGGCCATGTAGTAGAGCATCCCGCTCGTCACGGCGAAGAACGGCTTGAGTGGCACCTTCATCCCGAAGCGGCTGACGGCGACGTAGACGATCACCAGCGCCACCGCCCCGAGAAGAATGCCGGCCGCCACCGGCCCGGCCCCTGAGCCGCCGGCCGATCCAGCCGACGTCAACAGCGCCTTGTAGAACAGGATGGTCTCGAAGCCCTCGCGATACACCGCGAGGAAGGCCACCGAGGCGAGCGCGAACCCCGAGCCGGTCGAGAGCGCCTCTTCCATCCGACCCTTCACGAACGCGTTCCATTTCGCCACTTCGATCTTCGAGAGCAGCCAGTAGCTCACGTAGAACAGCACGGCGGTGGCGAGCAGCATGGTCACGCCCTCGAGCGCTTCGCGCTGGCCGGGCGTGATCTCGAACAGCAGTTCCACCACGGCGGCGGTGACGACGCTCGCGGCCACGGCGGCCCAGGCGCCCTGCGCCACGTGGCGCCGGCGCTCGACCGCGCCGGCCTTGGCGAGGAACGCCATCAGCGCCGCGACGATCAGGATGGCCTCGAACCCCTCGCGCAGCAGCAGCACAAACGACTGCACGAGCAGGTTCGCGCCCGAGCTACGGTCGGAAACCAGCCGCTCCGCCCGCTCGAGTCCCGCCAGCAGCCGGGCGTGAATCGCGTCGAGCTCGTCCGCACCCGCACCCGCTGCGGCCCGCGCGCGCAAGCTGGCGAACGCGTCCTCCAGCTCGCTCGCGAGCGCGGCATTCCTGGCGCGCACATCCGTCTCGACCTGCTCGAACGTGAGGTACGCATCGAACGCGATCTTGTCGGAGTGCAGCGCCACCGCCGAGTCGAGCTGGCGCCGCACGGTCGAGAAGGTCGCCGCCGCAGGCGATACCGCGTGCCGCTGCCGCTCGGCGGTGGGGATCACCCGAAGGAACTCGACGAGGCTCGCGACCTGCCCCGAATCGAGCGTGCGGGCAAAGCCCGGCATCGGCGTGCCGGGCCGGCCCTGCAGGATCAGGCGCGCCAGCTCCTGGTCGGTGAAGCGGCCGAGTACGGCGAGGTCGCTGAGCGCCGGCGGGCGGACGGAGAGGGACTTCCAGAGCGGGCCGTCGCCTCCCCCAGTCGCACCATGGCACGCCGCGCAGTGCGCCCCGTACAGACCCTCACCTTCGCGCACCATCGCGTCGTCGGCGCGCAGGGTCGCGACATAGCTCGCGACCGCCCACCGGTCCTCGGGAGAGAGCGTCTCCTCGAATTGCGGCATCGCCGTGCCCGCGACACCGATCGTGAGCTTCCGGTACACGTCCACGGGGGACACCGTGCTCATCGCCGCACGGTCGGCGAGGCTCGCTGGCGGCGGTCCCTCGAGCTGGTGTGCCTTCGGGCCGTCGCCCCGGCCCGCCGCACCGTGACACTGCACGCATTGCTCCCGAAACACCGCTGCGCCGCGGGCGAGCGACGGCGGTCGCCGCGGATACGGATCGAGCGCGCCCCCGGCAGCGGCGGCGATCCGCTGCACCAGCGTTCCCGCTCGGCGGGAGACCGCGTCGGGCGGCGCCACGCGATCGATCATCGCTTCCAGGGCCGCGAGGTCCGAGTCTGCCGTAGCGCGGACAGCGGTGGGCAAGGATCCCACGTCGAGCCGCGCCTGCTCCAGGAACTGTCTCGCCTCCGAGACCTCCGCGGGCGCCGTCACGCGACCGCCCCGCGGGGCCACCCCAATGGCGTACTCCTTGGCGGCGAGCGAGGCTGCCGCCACGATCCGCCGGGAGACCGACAACGAATCCGTCGCCTGGCCTGCCGCGCGGACCGCGACGCAGGCGCTCAACAGCAAGCCAAGGAGGGGCTTACAGTAGATGGGAATGATTCTCAATAAGGGGATGTCAAATACTAGAGTAAAATAGTCGGGAATTCAAGCGACCGATCACTCGCGCTCTAGCACGACCACGGCGACCGCCGCCTGATGGGTGTGGGAGAGCGACAGCAGCACGCGCTGCACGCCCAACTGTTTGGCCCGGACCGCCGCCAACCCGCTGAGCCGCACATCGGGCCGACCATCGGGCGCGCGGATGACCTCGATCTCGCGCCAGCCGATTCCCCGGGCCGGCTCGCTTCCTTGCAGCGCCTTATAGGCCGCTTCCTTGGCGGCGAGTCGTACGGCCACGTGGGTCGCGGGGTCCGGGCGACTCTCGCAGTAGGCGCGCTCGGCCGGCGTGAGCAGGCGCTCGAAGACGCGCGATCCCTTATCGGCGATGATTGCGGCCACGCGAGACACTTCTACCAGATCGACCCCGACACCGATCGCGGTCATGGCCCGCCGCTCAAAAGCCGAGGCGCGCCGCGAGCCATGCGGGGGCGGGCAGGTAACCGCCGAGCACCAGGCCGAGCCATACGAGCGCCACGGCGAACGGGGTCCACAACGCGATCAGTGGCCAGAGCGAAGGACGCCAATGGTCGACCGCGTCGATCTCATCGACCCAGCGGCGCTGCTCTTCGGCGACCTGCGTCTCGAGCGCGAGCCATGCCGCCTCGAGCCGGCGAGCGGCAGTGCGGAGCGCCTCCTGCCAGTCGGCGTGCGCCGCCTTGTCGAGCACACTCGCGTCGCGCACGCGCGCGGCGACCGCATCGAGGACGTCGAGGGCGGCCACGAGCGCTTCGCCGCCCGCAGCGAGGCGGGCGGCGATCGCTCGTTTCTCGGAGCCCGCGAGCAGCAGGCGGCGGCGCGACCGCCGTGGCATCCGTACCCGGCGTGCCGCCCGCTCGACCGCGCCATCGAGCGCGGCCGCGACGCGCTCCCCCGCCCGGCGCACCGCGCCTTCCCACGCTGCGAGCCACCCGCGCCGGCTCAACGCGTCGAGCACCCGGTCGCGATCCTCGCGCGCGGCGGCGGCCCGCGCTTCCCCACCCAGCTCCATCACGCGCGTCGCGAGCTCCTCGCGGATGTCGTCGAGCGGCACCCAGGGCTCCTCCAGGCGGCGGGGCACGAGGAGGCGGCCGAGCGACGGCGCGAGCTCCGGGACGCGCAGCGGCATCGGGATCTTCACCGGCGCGCTCATCGGGCGAGCAGGGCGGCCCGGCCCGTCCGCGCCTCGTACTGGGATACGAAGTAAGGCAGCGACTCGGCAAGAAAGCGATCCCGGGCAAGGCCCGTGGCGGCGATCGCGCGCTCGATGGCGGGCGGCTCGCCTTCGACCTCGAGCAACACATCCATCGCCGGATACCACTCGAGGCGCAGCACCGCATGGCCGAGCCGATACACCTCCACGCGCCGGTCGATGCGCAGCGATACCGTGAACCCCAGCTGCTCGAGGATCGTCACCACCGAGTCGGGCGTGGCGACGCGCGCCTCCGCCTCGGCGCGGTGGCGGTACAGCCCGCGCAGCGAGGGGGGACCCTTCCACCCCAGCACGCCGTATGCCGGAGTGCCGTCGGCCGCTCGAAACTCTCGCAGTCGCAGCACTTCGTTGCGCTGGGCGAGCGAGCCGCCCTGATCGAACCGCCGGTCGATCATGTCGCCCCGAAAGTCGAGCGACGCCCCGGCGCGCACCAGCGCGGCCCGCAGCCCGTCGGGATCGTCGACCCGCGCCTTGACTTCGAGCTCGTCAGCCGGGGACATCGAGGAGAGGAGAGGGCGGCTCACGCGAAGATGGCGTCGAGGACGAGGGCCGTGTTCGCCAGCGTCTCGAACACGTAGGCCGCGCCCGTCGCCCGCAGCTCGGCGACGCCGTAGGAGCCGGTGGCGACCGCGAGGCTGCGCGCGCCGATCGGCCGGCCACAGGCCACGTCGTCCGGCGTGTCGCCCACGATGATCACATCCGATCCGGCGAAGCTCGCGCCGGTGAGGGCAGTGGCGCGCGCCGCGGCGACGGCCGGGAGGTCGGCGCGTCGTGCGGAGTCCGAGCCGTACGCCCCGACGCAAAACCGCGCCGGGTCGAGGCCGGCCGATCGCAGCTTCAGGGCAGCCCCCGGGGCGACGTTGCCGGTGAGGAGGCCGACCAGTGCCCGGCGACCGGCTTCGTGCGGCTCCAGCGCAGCGAGCAAATCGGCGATCCCCACCATCAGCCGCGTCGTCTGCGCCGGCCGCTCGAGCTCCGTGCGGAGATGATCCACGTAGCGTCGGCAGACCGCCCGGATCACGCTCGCGCTCTCCGCGCCCGCATGCCCCGCGAGCGACAGGAGGTCCCGCACGATCTGTGGGTCGGTCTTCCCGTCGAAGCGGTAGGTGTCGATGGGTCCCGCGGTACCGGCCTCGTCCACCAGGGCACGCTGGATCGCCCGGCGGCCGGCGCCGTCGGTCCAGAGGAGCGTGCCATCGATGTCGAACAGGACGAGCTTCATGGCGCAAACATAATTGACCGAGGCATGCACCAGTGGAGGGTTGGCCGGTGTCGTAGGGGCGCACCATGCTGTGCCCCTGCACTAATCGACCTACCGTCGGACATTCATACGCCGTACTGCGACCAGAAAATCCCGGAATCGCTTGGCCGCCGGCGTCTCGCCGAGCAGGTCGTCCGATGCGACGCCGCCGCGCGACAGCGCGGAGTGCACGATCCGGCCCGCCCCGGCCCAGAGGGCGATGTGGGAGATCTTGCGCCCGTCGGCGAAGCACAGGAGATCGCCCGCCTGGTAGCTCGAGCCTGTGGGGTCGATCTTGACCTCCCGTCCCGCGAGCGACTGCAGGTCGGAGTCGCGCGGGAGCGCGACCCCCCGGGCCGCGTAGGTTGCTTGGACCAGTCCGGAGCAATCGATCCCCCACTCGGTGCGCCCGCCCCACAGATACGGAGCGCCGGAGAACCAGCGCAGCGCCCACTCCGGGGGAGCGAGGAGACGCGCCTCGGCTCGGAGCTCCGATTCCGGCCGGACGATGCCCGCACTCACGCTCCAGGCGCGCCCGTCACCCGCCTCGACCAGCCCGTTCCGACGCAACGCGACGCGCGCCCCCACCGCCAGCCGCAGGCGCTGATCTTCGAACTTGAGCTCGGCACCGCGCGAGCGTCCGGTGGCCCGCGCGCTCCAGTCCTCGGCCCATTCGGTCGATCCGACGGCCAGATAAGCGGCATGGGTCCACGCGTGGTAGCCGTCGCCCGCTCGCACGCGCAGCCACACGTCTGCCTCGCCTCGCTCGAGCAGCGCGAGCGTCTCGCCGTGCAACGCCTCGCTCACCCGGTCGGCCGTGATCCGCGGCTCGCGCAGCAGCGGTGCCACCGCGGCCGTGACCACGGCCGCCGGCTCGTCACGGACCGAGGCGTCGGGGAGCAGCCGGATGTCCGCCACACGGCCGGCATCGGCCGCGATGCGCCGCAGCGCAGCCAGGGCGTCGCGGCTCGTGGTGCAGCCGTTCAGGTGCTCGGGCTCGACGGTCACCTCGAACACACCGAGCCGCGCATCGGGCACCCATTTGCCCGCGACGTCCGCGACATCGCGCCCGAGACGGTCAGTCACGGGAGACGCGGGAACCTAGAAGCGTGCCTGTCCGGTGTGCCCACTCTGGGACATTCGGGCGGCCCGACGTGGCATCAAGAGTTGTCATCCGCCAGTCCAGGGATATCACCCACGCCCCGCGCGAGCCGCACGGCGCGTTCCACCGCCGTCGGCACCGCGAGCGCCGCGAGGGCCTCGGCCTGCAGCGGGGTCGCGGGCGCCACCGCGGCGGTGCTCACCGCGAACACCAGGTCGCCGTCGAACAGGGTGCCGTAGGGAACGATGCGCCGCGCCAGCGCATCCCCCGCCGCGTGTGCCAGACTCTCGAGGCCCGTGCGGTCGAGCGTGGCGTTGGTCGCGACCACGGCCAGCGTCGTATTGCGCGAGGCAAATGGCGCGCCCCCCCGGCCGAAGTGCGTCAAAGCGTCCACGAACGTGCCGTCCGCAGCGCGCGCCCCTGCGAGGATCGCACCCGAGCCGTCGAGGATGTTGCCGACCGCGTTCAGCACCACCAGCGCGCCGACGACGATGTCGCCGCCCGTTGCGGCCCAGCTTCCCACTCCGCCCTTCATGGCGGCGCGCGGCCCCAACGCCTTGCCGACGGTGGCACCCGTGCCCGCCCCGACCGACCCTTCGGCGACGTGGTCCGACGCGGCGCTGCAGGCGCGGTACGCGTCGTCCGCCGTCGGCCAGCGGTCCGCCTTCCCCCCGGGAGCAAGGTCGAAGTCGAAGATCACCGCGGTCGGTACGATGGGCACGATGCCGGCCGGGCCCACGGGCAGGCCCCGCCCCCGTTCCCGCAGCCAGCGCATCACGCCGTCCGCCGCGCCGAGACCGTAGGCCGAGCCGCCGGTGAGCAGGATCGCGTCGATGCGGTCGACCAAGTGGCGGGGGTTCAGCGCGTCGAGCTCGCGTGTTCCCGTGGCGCGGCCTCGGACGGCGCAGGCGGCACGCATCCCGCCGTCCGGCCCGAGCACGACGCTGCAGCCGGTCGCCCGCTCGAGATCGGTCCAGTGCCCGACAGAAACGCCTCGAACGGCGGTGAGACCGGCGGGAGGGGAGGACACCATGGGAGCGCGAAGAATAGCTCGGCTTGCTCGGGTTGTGGAGGGCACATACGTTAGCGCCATGCCCAACCCCGACCCGCAGAGCCCTCCGACCACCGTGCTGGTGGTCGACGACGAAGACGGCATCCGCCAGGCACTCGATCGGTTTCTCACGCGGCTCGGCTACCGGGTGTTGCAGGCCGCGAGCGGCGCCGAGGCACTCGATCGCCAGGCCGCGGAGCAGCCGCACGTGATGCTCTCGGATATCCGCATGCCCAACATGACCGGCGTGGAGCTCGTGCCCAAAGCCCTCGCCGCCGACTCGGACCTCGCCATCATCATGCTCACGGCGATCGACGAGCCCCGCACGGCCATCGAGTGTCTCAAGCTCGGGGCGTACGATTACCTCATCAAGCCGGTGGATCTGGACGAGCTGGAGATGTCGCTGCAGAGCGGGCTGCGACAGCGGCAGCTCGAGATCGACCGCCGCGAGCTCGAGCAGTGGCTCGCGCGCGAGGTCGCGGTGCGCACGCGCGATCTCGAGGAGCGAACGACCGTGGTGGAGGACGTCGCGCTCGCCGCGCTCGCGGCCGCGGGAGACTGGCCGGGGGCGAGCGATGCCGTCGAGAAACTGGCGAAGGAGCTCGGCACCTCGCCGGAGGACGTGATGCGCGAGATCCGCAAGCGGCGGGGGGCGGCGGGCTAAGCCTTCTGCGAGGCCTTGGCCTTCTCTTCACACGCCTTGCAGCGCGTGACCCCCCGGAAGGAGCAAATCAGGCAGATGAACGTGCCGCAGTCGGCGCAGGGATAGCCTTCGGAGGCGCGCTCCTCGTTGCCGCAGGAGCGGCACACCATCCCGTCGTGCTCCATCAGTTTCGGTTTGTCGGTCATGGTCCGCCTCAGACGTCGAGCCCGTACACCTTAATCTTATTGATCAGCGTCGCACGCGAAATGCCGAGCTCGTGCGCCGCCCGCGTGCGATTCCCCCCGTGAAACCTAAGCGTCTTCTCGATGTGCGAGCGCTCCACCTCGGCGAGCGCCAGGGGTTGGTGACGCCGGTCGCCCCCCCCAGCCCCCGCTCCCCCGGCCTTGCGCACGTCGGCCGGGAGGTGCTCAAGGCCGATCTGGCCCGCTCCGCGCGCCAGGATCATGGCCCGCTCGACGACGTTGCGCATCTCGCGCACGTTCCCCGGCCACGGCGCGGACAAGAGGCGATCCAACACCTCGGCGCTCGCGGCACCGGGACAACCCGGCATCTGCGGCACGAGGTCCGATAGGATACGCGTGAGCAGCGCCAGACGGTCTTCGCGCGAGCGCTCGCGCACCGCCGGCAGGCGGAGCGTCATGCCGCTGAGGCGAGAATGAAGATCCTCGCGAAAGCGACCGGCGCGCACCTCGGCCAGCAGGTCCCGGTTGGTGGCGGCGAGGAGCCGCACATCGACCGTGGTCTCGCGCGTGCCGCCCACCCGGTGGAACGTCTTCCTCTCGAGCACGTCCAACAGCTTGGGCTGCAGCTCCGGCGCCAGGTCTCCAATTTCGCCGAGCAAGATCGTTCCGCGGTCCGCCAGGTCGAACAGACCCTGCCGACGCTGCTTCGCTTCGCTAACGGCACCCTGCTCGTGGCCGAACAGCTCCGACTCGAGGAATGTGGCCGAGAGACCACCGCAGTTCACTTCGACGAAGGGACCGCTCGCGCGGGGGGAGAGGTAATGAATCGCCCGGGCCACCCAGCCCTTCCCGGTCCCGCCCTCGCCCGTAAGCAGCACCGTCGAGCGCTCGCTGGCCGCAAGCAACTCCACCTGGCGCCCGAGCTCCCGCATCGCGGGCGAGACGCCGAGTGATTCGAGGCCAGCCTGCTCGTGGTCGCGCGCGCGCAGCAGCGCGTTCTGGCGCGCCAGGCGGACCTTCTCGCATACGCGCGCCGTGGCGGCGGCCAGATGGTTCATGTCTACGGGCTTCGTGAGGAAGTGCTCGGCCCCGAGCTGCATGGCGCGCACCGCGGTCTCGCGGTCCCCCTGTCCGGTGAGGAAGATGATCGAGCCGCCCCGCGACTTGAGCTGCTCGAGCACGCCCAACCCCCCGACGTCGGGAAGGTGCGGGTCGAGGATTACGACGTCGGGACGCATGCGATCGAACGCCTCGAAGCCGGCCTCGCCGGTGGCCGCGCCCGCGACCTCGTACCCGATCCGGTCCAAGTAGTCACCGAGCACGCGCAGCAGGTCGGCGTCGTCGTCGATGAGGAGCACGCTGTCAGCCACGGCGCGACGCACCGAGCGGCGCGGTGTCGGGGTCGACAATGACCGACAGGGCGGCCGGCAGGAGGCGCGCTTCGAACGGCGCGTCGCCCGACAGCTCGCCGTCGAGCTGCATCGGACGGGGCGGGCCCTCCAGCACTTCGACGCGCACCGTGCGGCCGCGGCCGAACCACAGTCGCCGTGCGCCGTTCATCGGTCGGCGCGCCAACTCCAGGAACGCGCTCAGGCTCTGCCAGACGCCTTCGGCGCGCAGTACGACCACGTCCAGCCAGCCGTCGTCCGGGGCGATATCGTGCCGCAGCCGCAGGAAGGGCGGCACCAGCTCTCCGCAGTTCGCAACCAGCACCATGGCCGCCGGCAGCTCACGCGCAACCCCGTCCACGGTCACGCGGTGGAGCGGACTCGTCACGCTGGGGAGCGCGGCGAACGCCTTCATCACGTACGCCGCCATCTTCCAGCGGCGCTTCTCGGCCGCCGCCGTGCCCGCCATGAGCTGGGCGTCGAAGCCCGTGCCGCCGCACACGGCGAAGTAGTGCGTGCCGTCGGGACGCTCCACGCTGCCCAGGTCGATCGCGGCGGTGTGGTGGGCCAGGATAACGCGCGCCGCAGCCGCCGGGTCGCGTGGCAGCCGCAGGTTCCCCGCGAGCAGGTTCCCCGTGCCGCCCGGTACCAGCCCGAGTGCCAGGCCGCTCTTCACGGCGCCCGCGGCGATCTCCATCGCAGTGCCGTCGCCCCCATAGCACACCAGGGCGTCGAACCCCTCGGCGTGCGCCTCGCCGGCGAAGCGCCGCGCGTCACCAGCCCGGGCCGTGGCGAGGACCTCGACCGTCCAGCCGCCGCGCCGCAGCGTGTCCCGAACCGTCGTCACCGCGCGCGCGTCGGTGCGCGCCGCCGCCGGGTTCGCGATCAGTAGTGCGCGGGCCATGGTCAGTAGCGCCGCTCCCAGAAGAGGTCCAGACCAACCTGCCGCGGCACGGTGTTGCCCTGCGTCCCGGGCGCATCGATAACGCACGTCTGCACCGGCGCGAAGCTCGCTTCCGTACGCCACTCGGGGCTGATCCGGAACTGCAGCGACAGGCCGAGCATGTTCTGCACCCCCACCTGACCTCCCGAGCAGAACCCCGCGTTCACCACCAGGAAGGTCTTGGGGCCGAGTTGGCGCCCCACCGCGACATTCCAGGGGGCGAGCGCAGTCCCCTGCCCCCCACCGCCGGGGCGGATCTCGACGTAGTCCACCGGCACGCCGCCCGAGACGATCGTCTGCTCGATTTCGCCCGACAGGATCGCCAGGGCGCTCTGCAACACCGCCAGCTGGTCGGCGATCCCACCCTGGTCGCCCGCCAGATCGACGCTGCTCTTGCCGAACAGCAGGTAGGAAATGATCTCGGTTTGCGACAGCTCACGCTTCTCCGCCTCGAGGATGACTTTCGGCACCAGCAGCGTGCCGCCGATGTGCGCGACCACCGTGATGTCCTCGGGGTTGTGCTGGGCCGGTGTCGGGACGGGGTGCACGACGTGTTTCGCCTTGATGTCGAGCGCCGCGTCCTGATCCGGGGTGCCGAAGTACCGCACCGTTCCCTCGGTGACGACGAACTCGCGCGACAGCACGGACCCGACCTTGAGTCGGTAAGTCCCGCGCACCGCCTGCAGCGTGCCGCTCACGAGGTACTGGTTGCGCTGCTTGGTGAGCCGCACGGAGCCTGCGAGCTGGATGTTCGCCTCGTCCGAGCGGAGCCACACGTCGCTGCCCATTTCCAGCTCGAGGTCGTTGATCCGCAGGCTGTCGAGGAAGACGTTCTCGAACTCGGGACCGAGCCGCTGCTGCTGGATGAGCGCGGCCAGCGACGTGTCCGCGAGCTCGTCCAGGTTCACGATCCGCTTCTGTACCAGGTCGGCGAAGTACAGCACGCCCGACGTCACCTTGGCGTGACCGGTGAGGCTGGCGCCGAAGACCGGCCCCCTGAGCGAGAGCCGGCCGCTGGCGGTGATCGCCACGTTGTTCTTCAAGTCCAGCGCCTTGAACTGGTCCGCGGCAATCTGCAGGTCGAGCACGGGGTGCGTCAGCCGCTCGAGCCGCACGATGCCGGTGAAGTCGGCCCGCCCGCGCTCGCTTCTGGCAGATAGAGCCTGGATGGCGATCGTGTCGCCCGAAAGGGCGAGGCGCCCGTCAATGTCCTCGTAGCGCACGCTCAGCGTGGGGATGGTCGCGGCGGCATTGGCGATCTGGAGCTCCCCCCGCAGGCGCGGCGCGTCCCACGTCCCCGCGATCCCGAGGTCCGCCGAGAACACGCCGGTCACGCGCTGCAGCG
>WNGI01001295.1_pt1 | contig 20563 bp, 20 predicted proteins | sample 5400621 | NCBI WGS metagenome assembly WNGI01 (sample SAMN13153374, study PRJNA577476) | soil metagenome | isolation source: 20 cm soil or saprolite under Garry oak tree replicate 1 | place: USA:California | collected 2016-06-15
AATACTTTGATGCAAGCGTTCGCTGAAGAGAGATGGCGGGTAATTTTCGAGCAAATCGGCCAATCGCGGATTGCGTGCCCGAACGTTGAACGCAGGAGCCGCAAATGATGTCGCGTTCACGGTGTGAGCTCGCCCGCGCAACGGACCTCAAGCCGCCCTTCCAGTATCAGGCGGTCTTCGACACGACAGCAAAAGTCGACTTCGCCTTTAACATTTTTGCCCGCGGAAAGACAGATCGTGAACGGCTGCTCAGGCTTCAACGGCACAAGAAATTTGACTGCGCGTATGACAGTAAGCGGACAGTCCTCGCGCCACTTGGTCAAAGCTGCGAGGATTTCATCAAGGATTACTACGCCTGGCACGACAGGCCCGCCGGGGAAATGCCCGGGCAAGCTGGGATGATTAGCGGGAATCGTGCGGCGAACTTTAAAGTTCATGTGGCGAAGTTTCAGTTGTAGCACGGAATGCGGCAATTTGGCGAGGCTCTACTCCATTGTCGAGGCAGGCACGGGCCAAGGCGGCAGAGTGCTGCCGCACTTCAAAACGCAAGAGTTTAATCACTGCCGGATGAGTAGATGGATTGAGCAGTGCTTGGTACGCCCTAGTCTCGCCACTGCGTGACGGAGGCTGTTGTTCTCTTCGACTAGCGGTGATTCGGAAATCGCCGTTCCTTGTTTTTGGCGCTTGGAAGCCTCGCTATAAAGGAGCGAGCGACGGCCGCGGGGGAACACTGATTTGCAGTCTTGCAGTCCGTGCGGCCAGCTGGTCTTCCAGGTTGCTGTCAACCGGAGCGGACAAAATGTCCGCACAGGCGCCAACGCCTGTGTTCCGTCTAGTCGTCTCTACAAAGGTTGCGCCGATGCCGATCCCGTTTCATCATCCAGTATGACGACAGAGAAAGCGACATTTGGCGCGGGCTGTTTCTGGGGCGTAGAGGAAACATTCCGAAATTTGAAAGGCGTAACATCAACCGCCGTCGGCTACGCGGGCGGAACGAAAGAGAACCCAACCTACGAAGATGTTTGCACAGATGAAACTGGTCACGCCGAAGCCGTGCAAGTCGAGTTCGATCCAGCCCAAATCAGTTATGAGAAATTGCTTGATATTTTCTGGTCCAGCCACAATCCAACCACGATGAATCGGCAGGGCCCCGATGTCGGCACGCAATACCGATCGGTGATTTTTTATCATTCCCCCGAACAGAAGAAAGCGGCCGAGGCGTCCAAGGCGAAGCTGGATAAGAGCGGCCGATTTCCTCGTCCGATCGTGACACAAATTGAACCGGCGCCGAAGTTCTGGCGAGCCGAGGAATATCACCAGCAATATTTGGCAAAACGCGGCCAGTCGCATTGCGCTATTTGATTCTCCAATGTGAGAGGGGGCTTTGTGCCGCGACCTAACCATTTGATCGGGACGCTAAGATCCCTCCCACGTTCATGAGCCGCCAGATCATTCGCACAAAAAATTTCGTCGAGGAAGCAACCAGCTTTATCTTTGATCTCGCCCAGAAGGCATTGAGCGAGCGCAACGAATTTCGGATTGCATTATCGGGTGGAAACACCCCGCGACCGGTTTACGCGCAGCTGGCAAGAGTCGGTCACGACTTTGCATGGGATAAGATCCTGATCACATTTGGCGATGAACGCTGCGTTCCACCGGACCACGAGCAGAGCAACTACCGAATGGCGCGTGAGAGTCTGTTGGTTCCGGCCAACGTTCCGGACAAATCAGTCCTGCGAATGCGTGGCGAAATCGATCCGCAAATCGCGGCCCAAGAGTACGAGGAGCAACTGGATGTTTTGACCAGCCAGCGTGATGAAAAAATTTACCGGCACGATTTGATTCTGCTTGGCTTGGGTGAAGACGGGCACACCGCCTCATTGTTTCCGGACACGCCTGCTCTGGAAGAAAAAACGAAAAAAGTAGTGGCAAATTTCGTCCCAAAGTTTGACTCGTGGCGACTGACCTTCACTTTCCCGCTGATTAATCATTCCCGCCACGTCTGTTTTCTCGTGAACGCCAGCAAACATGCCGAGCTGATCGAACGCGTTTTGGGTGGTGATCCGAAATTCCCCGCCTCTCGCGTCCAGCCGATTTCCGGTGATCTGACTTGGATTTTGGGTCAGGCGGCATGATCCGCGCTATCATTTTTCGATTAAATGCGCACGATCGTTGTGACGGGATCAGCCGGACTTATCGGATCGGAGACGGTAAAGCGATTCGCCAAGGATGGGGCGCGGGTTGTCGGAATCGATAATGACATGCGGGCCCAGTTCTTTGGCCCGGAAGCGTCCACAAAGAAGACGCGTGACGATCTGATCAAAAATGTTCGTGGTTACGAACATCACAATCTCGACATCCGCGATGCCAACGGCGTGATGGATTTATTCAAGGAGCACGGCGACGCAATCGGTGCCGTCGTGCATACCGCGTCACAACCCTCTCACGACTGGGCGGCGCGCGATCCGCAAACCGATTTCACCGTCAATGCCAATGGCACGCTGAACCTGCTGGAAGCAGTGCGAAACGTTTGTCCGGAAGCGCCGTTCATTTTTACTTCTACGAATAAAGTTTATGGCGATACCCCAAATCGTCTCCCGCTGCGTGAGTTGAAAAAACGCTGGGAAATTGAACCCACTCACGAATACGAGCCGGGTATTTCCGAAAGCATGAGCATCGACTACACAAAGCATTCACTTTTCGGCGCGTCAAAAGCAGCGGCTGATATTTTGGTGCAGGAATACGGGCGCTACTTTGGAATGCCGACCGTTTCTTTCCGCGGCGGATGTTTGACTGGTCCGGCCCATGCCGGCACCGAGCTGCACGGATTCTTGTCTTACCTGATGATTTGCACGGTGTCAGGTCGGCCTTACCGCGTCTTTGGCTATAAAGGGAAACAGGTGCGCGACAATATCCATAGCTTCGACTTGGTGGAAGCCTTTGCGGAATTCATGCGCGCGCCGCGCGTGGGCGAAGTCTATAACATCGGGGGCAGCCGGCATAGCAATTGTTCCATGCTCGAAGCAATTGATCTTTGCCAGGAAATCAGCGGCCAAAAATTGACCTGGAGCTACGAGGAGACGAATCGCATCGGCGACCATATTTGGTGGATTAGCGACGTGCGCAAATTTCAGCAGCATTACCCCAACTGGAAGTTTCGCTACGGGTTGCGCGAAATCCTGGACGAAATTCACACCGCAGTGGTGGGGTAGGGACGCCGCGCTGCGGCGTCCGCGGACAGCGCAGCGCGCTGTCCCAACCACCGATTCAATGCTTTAACTTTTTAACTACTCAACCCACTCAACCCACTCAATACTGTTCGCCTTCGTCTTCTTTGGGCGACCCTACGCGATCTTCAATTCCATAAACATGGAACATGACGCCGAACCAGTAGAGTGGCAGAAGCAATCCGCCAAAGCCGGCAGTGAAAGTGAATGTGAGAGCCGCGATGAGGATGGCCATCGGAGTCCCGACAAATATCAGCAGAGCCCCGAGTAATTTGTGTCCTTTATAGATATGACCTAAACCCGGAATGACGCTGAGCAAAACTGCCATGGCATCGCTCGCTTTGCCTTCGGCGGTTTCAGTAGCGCTTCGCGTCCAATCACACCGGTCACAAGCTTGCGCACCTTTCGGCAACAGATGGCCGCAATATGGGCAGGGCATTTGATCATGCTGGTCTGATGCCGCTGGGGTACTGGGCGCGTCGGTGTATTCCATTGCCTGGTAGCAACGTCACAAGACGTGCAGAATTCGTCAAGCAAAGTTCCGAAAGTTTGTAGCCACCGCCCTCTGTCGCCATGCCGTCGGTTTACGAACATCGTGCAGACGCCTCGACAGAGCGAGGCGGCTAAAGCACAAATTTCGACCCTTTGACTCATGTTTCTGACAAAATAATAACGCAGCCCAATTTGTGCGAAACATCCGTGCAAATTCTTGCCGCCGCGTCAGAATTACGAGATGCAGTCGCTCGACCGGATTGTGGAATACGCAAACAGGTATTTGCGCATCAGCGAAATCGGCGATTGGGATAATGCGCTAAATGGCCTGCAGGTCCAAAATTCCGGTCGAATTAAGAAGATCGGCGCAGCCGTGGACGTATCGACACGTGTTCTGAGCAAAGCGGCCAAACAAAGTGTCGATCTCTTGGTAGTGCATCATGGTTTGTTCTGGCCGGGATTGCAGCCAGTAACTGGGATGTTACATCGACAACTGACAATTGCGTTTCGGAGCGACATTGCAATCTACAGCGCACATTTGCCTTTGGATGTGCATCCAATTGTCGGCAACAATGCTCAATTGGCCGCCTCAGTCGGATTGAAATCGCTCAAGCCATTTCTTGAGGAAAAAGGCCAACCTGTTGGACTGAAGAAAGGCATTTCGCTGTCTCGCGAACAACTCGTTGGCAGACTCACCAGATCGTTGGACGGTCCGGTGAAATCTTTCAATTTCGGGCCGAGGAAGACGCGCACCATCGGCATTGTCACCGGCGCGGCGGGCTCTGAGATCCACCGCGTGGCAGCGGAGAATATCGAGACCTTTATCACCGGCGAAGCTCCCCATTGGGCAGTTGTTGCCGCTGAAGAGTTGGGCGTGAATCTTTTGCTGGGCGGCCATTACGCAACGGAGACTTTCGGCGTTAAAGCGCTTGCTGCGCATCTAGCGAATAAATTTCGATTGCCATGGGAGTTTGTCGCTTGTCCAACGGGAACTTAATGAGTGCGCCGCGTACTGGCGCAGCTGGCTCGATCATCGAAGCCGAGATCTCGAAACACAGCATGCCAGTCCGGCGCCGGTGGCTCTCTAGAGTTGCGCTGATGTCGATGGCCACCCTGTTCGTTCCAGCTCTTGGAGCGGCCAAACAGGCTCCGGCGACACTACCCGGATACAAAGCCGTGCCGATCCACTATGGGGCTTTGAACAAAATGTTGATTGCCGCCAGCATCAACGGCCAATCGGCGAATTTGATCGTCGATACAGGCGCGAGGCAAATCGTTTTGGATTCGGATTGGGCAGACTCACTCGGAGTCAAACCCTCGCATTACGGATGGCGTTATATTGGATCCACCGAATTCAATGGTCAGCTCGTTCCGCTTGCCTTCGCGAGAAACTTTACAGTCGGCTCGATGAATTTTGGCGGCACGCCGGTTGCATTGCTCAGCGCGAGCGGTGGCAACAGCTTTGCGAGCGGCTCACGCGCGCGGGACGCTCACATCGTTGGTGTGCTCGGAACGGACCTTCTTACGCGTTTTAAAGCGGTGATTAACTGCGGCACCCGCTTGGTTTTTTTTAAAGTCGACTCATCGCGCCGACTGGAGCTCGCCAAGGTCGCTTTGACGCAACATTTCACTAGGGTGGCTATGTCGCGACAGGCAAATGGCGCGTTTACCGTGCCATGCTCCATTAACGGTCACCCCGGCTCCCTCCTCGTTGACACCGGCGCATTGGTCACGACTTTGGATGAGTCTGCGGTCAGATCGCTCGGCATCGCGTTGCAGCCAACCCACGCAACCGCGCGCTTTCCTACCGGGGTGGAGCGCAAAATCAGCCTGGGAGAAGTTAATCACCTCATGATCGGCGACTTCAAAGTGCGGCCGACCCGCTTGGCTGCCGCAGTGTTGCCGGGCTTTGCCTTGAAACAGGGGAACACGCAAATCGCTGGAATTTTGGGACTGGAGCTGCTCGTCATGTGTCATGGCATCATCGACTTTGATGGTGGGAGTTTGTTCTTGAAATAAAGCTGCGTTAGTCGGTTCGAAATTTTGCTTTCATAAGATAAGACTTGATTGTCTTGTCTTCGGCGATGCCTGCAGTCCAACCCCAGCGGGTAAGCACTCGCGCGACCGGAATTGTCGGCATCGCCATCTTTTGCAGCCGCGTGCTCGGACTGATTCGCGAGGTCGTGATCGCAGCACTTTTTGGAGCGACGCGAAACATGGATGCGTTTTTGACCGCGTTTCGTGCCCCAAACATGCTGCGAGACCTTTTTGCCGAAGGCGCGCTCTCTACCGCTTTTGTCACAACCTTCTCGCGTCGGATCGCAAAGGAGGGCGATGCATCAGCCTGGAAGCTGGCCAGCAAAGTCGCCACCCTGACGCTCGTATTCATGAGCGCGATTACCCTGCTCGGAATTTTCTTCGCGCCCGTGCTGATCAAAATTCTTGCGCCCGGTTTTCCGTATGAAAAAGCGGCCCTCACCATTCTGCTCACGCGCATTATGTTTCCGTTTATTTTGCTCGTGTCCCTGGCCGCGCTGGCGATGGGAATGCTGAATGCGAAGAATGTCTTCGGAATGCCCGCGATGGCATCGAGCTTTTTTAATCTTGGCTCGATTATCGGCGGGGTCGCGCTCTGCTATTGGCTCGAGCCCCAGACAGACTGGCGCCATCCCCATTTTGGCGAGCGCGGTCTTATCGGCTGGTCCATCGCCACTCTTATCGGCGGGTTTTTACAGCTGGTTGTCCAATTCCCGGCATTGCGACGGGTTGGATTTAAATTTCGGCCCGACTTCAACTGGCGTGATGCTGGTGTGCGCACAATCCTCGTTCTCATGGGACCGGCCACCATTGCTGCGAGTGCAGTGCAAGTGAATGTCGCGGTCAACAGCGGGTTTGCCTCTGGACTTGGCGATGGGCCGATGACCTTCTTAAACATCGCATTTCGGTTGATGCAGCTGCCGCTCGGCATCTTCGGCGTCGCCGTTGGGACCGTGTCTTTGCCGCTCGTTTCCCGAACGGCCGCGCTGGGCGATTTTGCCGGATTCCGCTCTGCTCTCTCTCACGCCATCCGGCTCGTCATGCTCCTGACCATTCCGTCCGCGATCGGTTTGATCATTTTGGCCGAACCAATCATCGCGGTAATTTACGAGCACGGCCGGTTCACGCCGGAAGCAACCAGGCAAACCGCCGGGGCTCTCCGTTTTTACGCCATTGGTCTGGCTGGATATTCCGCTGTCAAAGTTCTGGCGCCAGCCTTCTACGCTTTGGATAAGCGCCATCTGCCAATGCTGGTAAGTTTGCTATCGATTTTGATTAATTTCGGCCTGAACTGGCTCTTCACCTTTCAACTCGGTCTTGGCCACCGCGGGCTGGCTCTCTCCACCAGCCTGGTCGCCGTTACTAATTTCCTGCTTCTATATATAATGATGCGGCGTTACGTGGGCCGGCTGGAAACCGGCGCTATGTTCCAGTTACTCGGTAAGCTTCTAGTTGCGGGAATTCTTCTGGCTGCGATTTGCGAGGTCGCGAATCGATATTTGTTCGAACCTCATGTGTCGCACTGGAGAAAAATTATTGAACTGGCTGTTACCATCCCTGTTGCGGCCGCGGCGTTCTTCGGCGCGTTATTAGCGTTGCGTGTGGCCGAAGTCCGAGAGGTGTTTGAACTGGTTAGGCGAAAATTCCGTGGGTAGGGTGACTGCTAGCGCCGTATGTTGGATGAAGGCGGGACCCCAATCGCCCAGCCTGGAAGGGACGCGCTCTGTCGCGTCCCTGAAATTCCAATCCAAAGTGGGACACGACGGAGCGTGTCCCTCCATCATCCCAGCGCTTGATCGAGGTCCTCGATCAAATCCTCAGCGTGCTCGAGGCCGATGGATAAACGGAGCAAACCCTCGGGCGAAGTTGTTCCGGGGCCTTCGATCGAAGCGCGATGCTCAATGAGACTTTCCACGCCTCCTAAACTGGTCGCCCGCGTAAAGATTTTTGTCTTGGCTGCGGCGCTCATGGCCTGATCGCGTCCGCCCTTGACCTCGCAGGAAAGCATTCCGCCATACATCGACATCTGTTTGGTCGCCAACGTGTGTTCCGGATGTGAAGACAATCCGGGATAATGGACGTGTTCGACTTCTCGGTGCTGGGCGAGGAAACTGGCGACTTTCATGGCATTTTCCGAATGGGCACGCATTCTCCAGGGCAATGTGCGCATGCCGCGCAACACCAGCCAGCAATCAAAAGGGGAGGGCACCGCCCCGCCGCAATACTGGATCCGTCGAACACGTTGAAAGAATTCATCGTCGGTTTTCGCTACGACAATGCCGCCTAGCACGTCGCAGTGACCGCCAAAGTATTTTGTGGTCGAATGAAGAATTAGGTCCATCCCACAATCGAATGGCCGCTGCAGCGTCGGCGCCCAGGTGTTGTCGCAAACGCAAAGCGCACCGTTGGCGTGAACAGCATCGGCAACCGCGGCGAGATCGACAATTTTCAGCAACGGATTTGAAGGCGTCTCGGCCCAGGCCAGCTTGGTGTTCGGCCGAAGCGCCTTTTTGATCAGCTTGATGTCGCTCATATCAATGAAATCGGCTTCGAGTCGCCACTGCAAAAAAATCTCGCGCAATAATCGGGAGGTTCCGTAGTAGGCGTCAACATGTGCAAGCACGTGATCGCCGGGTGAAAGGGCGTGAAACAAAGCCATGGCGGCAGCGGTTCCACTTGCAAAAGCCGCGGCGGCCTGGCCGCCTTCCAAAGCGCTGATTCCCTGTTCTAGTGCGTGGCGATTCGGATTGTCGTTGCGTGTGTACATGAAGCCGCGTGAATAGCTGCCTTCGACATCGCGCTCAAAAGTGGTGGAAAGATGAATAGGCATCGAGACCGCCCCGGTAGCCGGGTCGATCGCTTGGCCAGCATGCACCGCTAAAGTTTCAAGTCTCATTGGCGTAAAAATGTTCAGAAGATTACGTCGTGCGTCGTGTAATCTGCAAATAATTCAAAAAATGTGCGTTTCTCATCCCAGCACTTATACCGCGGTGGTCATCGTGACACGGCACTCACGCGAGAAACACATATCTATTTCACGCCTGAACCCGACGAACCTTCTGGACAATTAATTGTTGCATATGCGCTATCTAATTGTCCTAAACCGATTCAAGCTTCGAATGGCGTAATTGCCGGTTCCGGTCGGAATAGGAGGCGATTTCAATTTGACGATTTACCCGAACCGCGCCCAAATAGTGCTCTGACCCTGTCGCGCGGGTCTAGCAATTCGGCGCGCTTCTGATGCATATCTACGACGACGACGTTTTTCGAATGGCCTGTGCTCAGTTCGAGGTGATCGCTGAGTACCTGAATATCGATAAGAACCACCGAGATCGCTTGATGTACCCCAAGCGATCGATCGCCGTGACCCTTCCAGTGCACATGGATGATGGCAGCACCCGGACGTTCCAGGGTTACCGCGTTCAACATCACTTGACGCTCGGGCCCACAAAAGGCGGAACGCGTTTCGCCCCAACCTTGTCCATGGGCGAGACGGCCGCCCTAGCAATGTGGATGAGCTGGAAATGCGCCTTGGCGAATTTGCCTTACGGCGGAGCGAAGGGCGGCGTCGCGGTCGATCCATCCAAATTGTCCCGCACTGAACTGGAAGCTCTTTCGCGCCGTTATATGCAAGAGATGATTCCGTTTGTCGGACCGCATACAGACATCATGGGCCCCGACATGGGCACAAACGAGCAGATCATGGCCTGGTTCATGGATACATATTCCGTTTACCAAGGCTACGCCGTTAGCGAGATCGTAACGGGCAAGCCGGTCACGATCGGGGGGACGGAGGGTCGCCGGGAAGCGACTGGGCGCGGGGTTGTCTATCTCATCGAGCGCGCCATGGATATGCTGAAAATGGATCCGGAAAAATCCACCGCCATAATCCAGGGCTTCGGCAATGTCGGATCGGTTGCGGCGCTTTCGCTCGCATTAAAGAGTGGCGTCAAAGTGATCGGAATCAGTGACCACACGACGGCGCTTTATAATCCAAAGGGGATCGACGTAAAAGCAGCCGAACAACACATGCTCAAGAAAGGACACTTGCGCGCGTTTTGTGAGGACGACCGGGTTGATCCGAATGAACTGCTTATCTTGCCCTGCGACATACTGGTGCCGGCCGCGGTAGATCGCGTCATTACAGGGAAAAATGCCGCCCAATTAAAATGTCGAATTCTCGCGGAAGGGGCCAATGGCCCAACCAGCCCCGACGCAGATTTGATCCTCGAGCAACGCTGGGACGAAATATTTATGATCCCGGATATTCTTTGCAATGCCGGCGGTGTGATCGTCTCCTATTTTGAATGGGTCCAGGGTTTGCAAAGCTTCCGCTGGACCGAAATGGAAGTGACCGACAAACTTTTCCGCATCCTTGAGCATTCTTTTTCACAGGTGATCAGGCGGGCGAAAGAACATAAAATTTCGCATCGCACCGCCGCCATGGCCATTGGCGTGGAGCGGGTTCTCCGGGCCAAAAGCACACGCGGTCTGTTCCCTTGATAGCCGGATGAAATTTTCGCATCGCGAAGAACTGCGGGCCGATCGAGCATTTGACGTATTAACCGACGAAGAAAACGGACTGCGCCTTACCGTCTCACGGTTAGGCGCTGAGTTGGTCAGTCTGGCCAAAAGAAATAGGGCGGGCGAATGGGTGGGATTCCTTTACCGCGACAACGATATCACTGCTCCGGCTAAAGGTTGGGCAAATCATGCCACGGTGATGGGTTATTATCTCCATCGCCTCAAAGATGGACAGAGCCTTTATCGCGGCCACCCGATCAAAGGTGGCACGCACAGCTTTCTTCGATCCAAAATCTGGCATCCGATTCAAACTACCGAGAGCGGCGGGTCTCTTACTTATCGCATCACGCCGCATGATTTCTCGGCGACAGATTATCCGCTGAAAGTAACGGTCGATCTCACTTACGAGATCAATGCCCATGGCGCGCGCGTGACTTTTCAGTTTAGAAACGACGAGACAGAGCTGACCGCTCACGTTGCGTTCGGCTTGCATCCTGGGTTCGCCGCGACCTCTTTCGAGAGCTTCGGCTTCCGCATGCCGGCTGGCAAATACCGTCGGCATTTCTCGCCAGGTAATTACTTATCGGGCGAAACGGAAGACATTGAATTTCCTGGTGGGGAAATGCCGTTTGCTAGAGATCAACTCCCCGGGTCATATATTTTGGAGCTCGTCGACGTACCCAATCGCGAGTTTGTTTTTATCGATCCGCCCAGCCGTCGCCAGGTGGTTCTCGATCTGGCCGGCGTGCCATACCTGACTTTGTGGTCGGATGGCGGTTCCTTCCTTTGTGCCGAGCCGTGTTGGGGTCTAACGGACCATCATGAGCAACGTGCGTTCGAAGACAAGGAAGGCATTCAAAAAATTCCGCCGCGCGGGGAATTGAGCGCTCAATTTTCCGTGCAACCACAGTTCCAGACATCAGATTGAGACGCGCCTGGCTACTATTCAGAATTCATCTAGCGTGCAGTGCAAAGGTCTTAATTGGGGTACGGGATCGGGATAGGCGGAGCGGGAGGAGGTTTCGGCAGGAAATCCGGCAATTTTCGTGCGCGCTTGCGCTTAGCGGCTCCACCCTTGGGATCTTTCACTGGCTTTAAATCACACGATGATTTTTTCATTCTATTCCGCGATTGCTTTGGTTTAAAGCCACCGGTACGCAAGAAGCCGCACGGCGGGTTTGAACCACAGTGCGGCTCCTTTTGCTTTCTCTTAGCGCTCGCGACGAGGAGCGCGGTGCTGAGCACCGTGGCCCTGGGCACCGTGGCCCTGAGCACCGTGGCCTTGAGCACCGTGGCCTTGGGCACCGTGCCCGCCGCCCTTGGCGTCCTTCGACGGCTTCAGATCACGAACTTTGATGTTTTTCTTTTCTTTTGTCATAATTACCTTTGTTGTTTTGGATTGTTAGTTGTTTGTGTTATGTCTCTAGCACCGAACAACAATTGACGCCCGCCACCAACGACATTCTCCTTGGGGATCAGGTCATCTAGACGGATCAATTTTTCTTTCTTGCGCTTTTGCCGTCGACTTGCTGACTCTCCGGCGGGCGCATTTTCCTTGTTTATCGGTCTACTCACTTCGATTGTCTATTATCAGTACTTGTGCCACGCATGCCGTCCGGCAAAATCAACGACATCATCCTGGAGTTCTTTGTTATTGTAAATCAGCCACTTACCGCTCATAAATTTTCCTGTAAGTTGTAAATTCGAGCCGGTTCGAAAGTCGGTCGATGGTCTTGATTTGAACCCATGGTGGTCTCGTTACGTAGCATGTGATTGAACTAGTTTTGAGCCGAATTTCGCAAGTGGCGTGCAAGCGTAGCGCGGGAGATACCAAGCAGTTTTGCCGTGCGCCGCTGGTTGCGATTCGCCTGCTCGTAAACAAATCGGACGTGCCTTTTGACCGCCCCTGCCAGGGAAAGATCAACATTGCTAGATTCTGCATTGTTGCTCATCGGCGATGAGGGAGATGCCACAAAATGCTTCTCCGTTTGCAAATGCCGATTCGATTCCAGGTCGGGAGGAAAAACGACGTGGTCAGGTAAGATCACTGGGCCGTCGCAAAACAAGGTCATCGTTCGCACTGTATGGCTCAGTTCTCTCAGGTTTCCGCGCCAGGGATGACGAACCAGCTTTTCCATCGCCTCGGGGTGGATGGCGGTAATGGTCTTGCCCTCTTTCAGGGCCGAGGCTCTTAATTCTGCCGCGATTAACGCCGACAATTCCTGCAGGCGCTCTCTCAAAGGAGGAATCAACAACGTCAAGCCGTTTAATCGATGATACAAATCTTCGCGAAATTTTCCCTGTTGCACTCTTTCCCGCAGCGAACAATTCGACGCGCAAATGATCCGAGCATGGGAAGTGAGCATTCGTTCCGAGCCAAGGCGCTCAAACTCGCCATATTCCAGAACGCGCAGAATTTTCACCTGGGCGAGTGAGCTCATCTCGGAGATTTCATCTAGAAAAATCGTTCCCGCATCAGCGAGCTCGAATTTGCCTTTCACACTTTGTTGCGCGCCGGTAAATGCGCCACGCTCGTGGCCGAAAAGTTGGCTCTCGAGCAAGGTATCACTCATGGCCGAGGCATTGAAGGAAACGAATGCGCGTTGGGCACGTGCCGATGAATTGTGAATCGCCCGCGCCAGAAGCGTTTTTCCTGTACCAGTTTCACCAAGGAGCACGACCGGGACGTCCGATTTTGCCGCCAGCGCCGCCAGTCGCAGGCACCGTGACATCGCCTCGTTGCTCGTCGTTAGGTCTTCGATCTTTAACCTGGAATACGGCTCTTGCATCGATGCCGGCGATTTATTGCCTCATGCTTTCGCGCAATTGGCGGACGGGTTCAAACGCATATTCAAAAAGCGTTCGGCCGCCCACAATGATATGAGCGTCGCCTCTCATTCCCACTCGCAGAGGCAAAGGCTGGCCGCGGCCTTGCGAAATGGAGGTGCGATCAAGCGACGCCAACGCGATAAAATGCGCGCCATCGGTCGATGTCACGGTTGAGGGACTAATCCAGTCGAGCTTTCCATCCACCGCCCCATAGCGTTGGTAGGGATACGCTTCGAAAAAATACCGCACGCGTTGAGCGACCGCGAGTTTGGGAAGGCCAGCCTCGTTTAGGGTCATGCGTGCGCGCGGCTGCGCGTCCTTGCGCGAAAGTTGGCAAAGAATCTGGCCCTGTTGCACGAAACTCCCAACGCTCCGTTGATCCAGAGAAATCAACACACCGTCGTAGGGGCTGCGGACTGTGAGCAAATTGTCGTGCGCGTTTTCCAAATCGGCTTTTAGCGCGGCGATTCGCGTCTTGAGATTTTCAATTTCGTTTTGTAGCTCACCCCGCAAGCGCGCGTGCTCGGTTTCTATTCGTCGCAGATCGAGAGTCACTTGTTGCACGGTGCGCTGCGCTACGCTGAAATCTTTCTCGGATGCCGCCAAGTCGAGCTTCAGCCTGACCAGCTCCACTTGTGACTCGCCGCCTTGTGCGGCCAGTTTTTCCAGCCGTGATACAAGGTCGCGGCTCGTCTTGGCGTGATTCTGGCGAAATCCTACCTCGCTCTTCGCCTGTTCGATCTCCGCCTTCTTAATTTCACGCTGCGCTTCGTAGGAGGCCTCGCCCTGCTCCAGACCTATTTCCTTGCTGTGCAAGTCCTGAGTCAGCGTCCGGAACTGCGTGTCCAAACCGCGAATTTCGTCCGATCGTAAAACAAAAAGTTCGGTGCCTTTTTTTACGTCCTGGCCCTCGTTCGCTTCAACCCGGCTGATAATGGCGGCGTGTGGAGCTTGGATTGGATCGGCGCCCGTAGCAGGAACCAGGACGAAAGGGCAGCGCACTGTCTCGGGCAACTTCAAAACGATTGCCACGATCAGAGCGAACCCGACAAACCCGAGCAGAAGCCACGCCGTCCATCGCATGATCCAGGATGGGGGATCCTGCGGCAACATCTCTGACTCTTGGTCGATTGAACTACGTTGTCCGAGTTGTGAGCTCATTCCCAGAAGAACTAAATTCCCATCTGCTGACTCGAGAGGTAGTAATAAAGTCCGCGTTGCTCCATGAGTCCCTCATGGTTGCCTACCTCGGCCACGCTCCCTTTCTCCAAGACCACAATAGAATGCGCGTCCCGCACGGTGCTGAGCCGATGCGCAATCACGATTGTCGTTCGACCTGACATCAACCGGCCCAGATTATCCTGAATGGCCCGCTCCGATTCGGTGTCAAGCGCGCTAGTCGCTTCATCAAAGATTAAGACCGGTGGATTATTATAAATCGCGCGCGCGATCGCGATCCGCTGTTTTTGACCGCCGGAAAGAGAAAGACCAGATTCGCCAATCTTCGTCTCGTAGCCCAGCGGCAGACGCATGATGAAATCGTGGGAGGCCGCCGCCTGCGCCGCCGCCAGGACACGGTCGAGGTCCGGCTCGGGATCACCAAAGGCAATGTTGCGCGCGATCGTCTCATTAAACATATGATTTTCCTGGAGGACCATCCCGATGTGCCGGCGCACATCGCGGTAATTCAGTGCTTTCAAATCGACGTTATCGAACAAGATCGTGCCTTCGGTCGGCTCCAGCAGTCCGGCGATTAATTTGATCAGCGTGGTTTTGCCGCAGCCACTGCGTCCCACCAACGCAAACATTCGGCCAGGCGCGAGATCGAGGGTGATGTTGGTTAAAATATTCGGGGCTTCTGGGCCACCGTATTTGAAACTAACCCCGCGCAGTTCGATTCGCCCCTCCAAACTATGCACCGGCGTAAGCCGCGTCCGGTCGTGACCTTGCTCCGGTTCTTGCTCGAAGATGTCATTCAACCGGTTCAGCAAAACGGACGCAAATTGCATGCTGTCCCAAACCCCCAGGGTGCGGAGAATGCCGCCGTAAGCCATGGCCGTAAGCGAACTGAATGCGACAAATCCACCGACACTCAAGTGACCATGAATTACCTGCGTGGCGCCGACCCACAGAAAGATTGCGGTGGAGAGCAACCCGATGGTCTGAAGCACGCTGTCGTATGACATGACGATGAAGCTGGCCTTGAACATTTGCTTCGATACCGAGAGAAACTCATTTAACATCGCGTCTCGGAAGGCGCTTTCGGCCGAAGCCGCTTTCACCGCTTCAATCCCCTTGATCGCATCTATCTGGTGCGAACTGTATTTACCCTGACTCTCCTCTACGCCAGCAAAGAGCGGGCGCAGCACTTTCACGGAGAAGAACATCAGGCCGACGTAGAGCGGCGTCGTCGCCAGAAAGGCCAGTGTGAGGAAAGGGCTGTAGACCGCCATCAGGCCGAGTGCCCCGGCGAGATAAATTAAGGCCAGCAATGCGCCGATACCTTGTTGCACGGCAAATTGCCGCACTTGGCGCGCGCCATCGAGGCGGCGTTGGATATCGCCCGTCCTCCGGCTCGTAAAATAACTCATCGGTAAGGACAACAGCTTTCGGCTGAGGAAATCGAGCACCGCCGTGTCCAGCCGGACTGCGGCAAAGGCGAGCAAATATTCTTGCGCTAGAGTGGAAAGCTGCACGAAGACAATGGCGGCGAACATGCCGAGCAAGATTGTTTTGAGCAGGCCGATGTCATTTTCGACAATGACCTTGTCCACCACCATTTGGGTAAAAACGGGAAAGAGCAGCTGCAAAATGCTGACGGCGACAGCGAGCCCCAAAACTTGGAGCAGGATGACTTTGAATCGCGCTAGAAATGGAACCATCCAGCCCAGCGCCGGTTTGCTTTCCGGTGCGTGTTCGAACGCCGTGGTGTAATCGAACAACGCGGCATATCCGGTCCATTTCGCCTCAAATTCACGCCGGGGAACCTTGCGCAATCCGAGTGCTGGGTCCGCCACGCGCACGAACTCTTTGTCGACATCATAAAGCACGATCCAGTGGTTGCCTTCCCAGTGAACGATGGCCGGCAACGGCATCATCGGGAGATTACGCAGCGAAACCTTAAGCGCGCGTGCGGCCAGGCCGAGTTCGCTCGCGGCCCGACACAGCGCTTTCAAACTCGTGCCATCTGTGGCGGTGTGACAAAGCTGACGAATGCGCGCCAGGCTCACTTTTCTTCCGTAATGCCGGCAGATCATTCCGAGGCTGGCCGCGCCGCAGTCCATTTCGTCAATCTGCGTGATGTGTTCTATCTTCCGGATGCGTTTGTTCCGCTTGCGGAAATAACCGTCCTCATCTGCAAACGGATCTTCTTCGCCCTCCGCTTTCGCCGGCGGTTGTTCGCCGTCTAACTCGACTTTGTTGCTGGTCTGCGTTTCCGCCGGCAGCATTTCACTGGTGAAATCGAGCGGAATACGCGCTTCGCTCTTCGCCTGATAAACAGCTAAGCGCTCGCTCAACAGTTTATCGAATTCGGGAAATCGATTACGCAAATCCAGCACGGATTGCGGATCCAGCGCTAGCAGTTGGCAATCGGTAAAGGCTTCGACGTTGGCCGCGCGCGGCGATCCATTTAAGATCGACAGTTCGCCGAAAAAATCGCCTTCGCGATAAAAAGCTAGGTTTCGTTCCTTGCCGTTTATTCCGGCAAACGCGCGCGCCCGCCCTTTCTCGATCACATACATCGGGCCGGCGTCGTCACCCTGGCGAATAATCAGACTGCCTTTCTCGAACCCGATTGGCGCAAGATTATCGATGACGCTGCGTAAGGCCGGCGCCGGCAGCCGTCCGAAGTTACTGAATTGATAAAGGAAACTTTGCAGGGCCCGGTTTCGGCCCGTCATTTCCACGTAATGCTTCAGTTCCGGCTCTTGCTGCGTCAGTTGGAGAAAATCATTGCGATCGATTCGCAAGACATCGACGGCGGTACTGCAACGAACGGTTGCGCTGCGTATTCCGCCGTCGGCCAGAGCGGCCTCGCCGAAACTGTCGCCCGGTTTCAACACGCCAAGGGGAATCTCCTCACCGTCATCTTTGACCTTTAAGGCGCGCGCCCGGCCGTTGGTCATAATGTAAAATGAATCCGCTGGATCCCCCTGGCGCACGATTACGTCACCGAAGTCGTAATGCTCCTCTTGCAGTAGCGGCTCCAGGGCCGCAAAATGTTCGTCCGAAAGAAATTTGAAGGCCGACGAGCGCCGCAGGATATCCGCGTCTTGTGCTTTCATTCCGCCGAAACGGCGCGGAGCCGCGGCTCGACATGGCGTGCGGTCAATTCCGAGTAATGCCGCTCTAAAATTCTGTTTTCTACTCGCTCCAGCACTGCCGGATCATCCGGCTGGGGCTCAATTTTCTTCGCGACGCGATGCAACTCAAAAGATTCACCGTGCGGAATCGGCTCCAGGACATCTCCCGGCGTAACGCTCAGAAATTTTTGCTGCAAGTCGTCAGGAATATCTTCCTGCAAAAAGGAAACGCAACGGTAAGGATAACGACCTTCCGCCGCCACTTCTTCCATTGACATGCCATCTTCGCGCACACAGAAGAGCGCTTCCTTGGCCGCGTCCCGCGATTCCAATTCGATGAGTTCGGTTTCGAAGCGTGTGAGTTGTAATCGGAGACTTGCGATCTCACGCTTCTGCGATTGCGGGGTAAGTAGCGTCTCGTTTCGCTTCCGATATGCCGCCTCTAGCTCCAACATCCGATCGAACCATTGCGAATCGCGCCCCAATTGTTCCAGCCATTGCGGCAATTCCTCCGGCGATATCGCGCTCCGCTCAAAGAAACGTTGCCGTTCGGCTTCGATCGCAGCCGGACTAACACTGTCTTTCTCGGCTGCAGCGGCCGCTGCCAAACGCCAGCTCAACTGTGTTGTCATCGCATCCAAATCTCCCGACAAGACCAGGTCCGCCGCGAAAACATTACGCGATTCCAAAGAGCCTAAGCCAAACGCGGGGGCTTCATACTCGAGTTCGGGCAGCGCATTTCCACAGTATTGGCGTGCGAAATAATCGCTAAAATCATCCAGGTTCAGGCCGCGACTGGTCAGCCATTGCTCGGTTTCTTCGGCCGTGATCAAGTCGTGATCATAGCGAAAAGCTTCGGCTGCCGAATCGATCGCGATTTCATCCAGCTCGATGTTTTGCTCGTCCGCCGCCTTCTCCGCTGCCACGCGACGCTGAAAATCCTGCCACAACGAGTCCAATTGGCCTCGAAAATGAGCCGCATCAATCACGTCGCGCGCCCTGTACTCCTGCTTCTCGCAGGCGCACACGACTAGATCGTCGTGCGACATTGACGCAGTATTGGACATCAATGGCGCTTTTCTACAGCCATTCGCGCAAAAAGTCGAGCCTATCTGTCCAAAACCCCTCGCCGTGGATCCCAACGGTGGCCATTTCGCTAGTGCTCAAGCACTTACTTCTGCGGCCTGATTCTCTCATCGTATCCGACGCCCGACCCAGCAGCGAAAAACGTTTATTCGAACGCGGATTACGCGGATGTCCTACATTCGGGTAGGGATTGTTACCCGCTAAAACCCCTCAACCTCTCAACGTCTCAACATTCCCAGGACGTGGGCGCGAGCTTTTACGTCCTCAACCTCTTCTGTCAGCTTTTCAGCTTTCAGCGTTTCAGTTTTTCCCGGAAGGGACTTCAGCTCTCAAAACAACAGCTTTGCGTATTCCTCTACCGACATCACGACATCGCGATCGCCGAAGTTTACGTGCGTGGACGCCGAAAACCGAAACGCCGTCCGGCCGCTGCGAAGTTCCTTTATCTCGAAATGGACTATCCGATCATGAATTTTGAACTTCAACGTGAGCGACGCCTTTCGGAAATTCGTGTCCATTGCCTTGATCCACTCCTTAAATCGCTGCGGGTTGAAAGTGCCCATGTCGCGAACCAAGACTGAGTGGACTAGTTGCCGGATCACCTCGCGTTGGCCTTTGCTTGCCGAATGCATTCCGGTCATAGCCACCCACTCAGAGCAAAAAGAATGCCGCTCTGTGGTTTGGGATAGTTGAGCCGTTGAGGTGCTGAGAAGTTGAGGTTGGAGGAGCGTGTTATGCGTCCATCCACCTGTAGCGGCGGTCTATGACCGTCGCATAATTTGATTCTTTTAACCGCGGATTGCGCGGATGGCCTAGATCGGCTGGGGGACTCTCAACCTCTCAACGCCTCAACTGCTCAACTTCTTCATCCACTAATCACATCTCACCGATCCCCGTTCACTCGGTCTTCTTCGGAAAAAGAACAATTCTCCTCGCCCGCACCGGTCTCATCTCCACCGGGGCGCCTCGGTCGCAATTGTCACACCAGTGGCGCGTATCGCTTTTCAGCCGCTTCCTGAGTCCGCATTGATCGCAAACAAAGACCTCCTTTAACTGTTTCTTGAGCGTTGGTCGCAGCACCGGGATAAGTCCTTTTGCTTCTTCAATGACTTCATTCGTAAAGTAGGAGGGTTTTGGGTGCCCGACGATCAATATTTTTGCGATAGAGGCAATTAACTGCAATTTAACCGCGGATTTACCCGGCCCGGCTCGGCCGCAACCAAAGGTTTAACCGCGGATCGCACGGATGGCGCGGATATCATGAACAGAAGTAAACTAAGGAAACGAATTTCGCCTATAGCATCGCGGTACGGCACTTCGGCAAATCAGGTGAGGACCGCTTAAACTCTCAACTTCTTCTGTCACCAATCGCCAATCACGTATCACTGCTTTTCGCCCTCTGGCGGCTGTGCTCCCTGTCGGGCCGTAATCCCGCGGCTTTGGGAGGAAGGCGGATCAACACACTTAAAACTTAAGGCTGAGCAGGGCTTTTTTAACTTGCACCGTCATCTCCATCATCGTATATGTTCTTATGAACATAAGCATGCGAATTGGCAGATTTCACCGCGGACGCCGCCGCATCAGGGCCGAGCAACTGCAATTGGACTTATCACCAAAAAAGCGCCGCTACCTCAGCTCAAGCCACCCGAATGTGGGAGGGGAATATGTGCCGCGACCTTTTGGCTTTGAAAATATCAAGCTCCGAACACCCGAACACGAGCTACAGCAGTGATACTCGGCAGTCCCAATTATCGCGTTACTGTCATTTCGAGCGGAGCTAAGAAATCTCTTGCCGCTTTAACTTTTTGACCTTTTAACTTTTCGCGATTCAACGATTCACGATTTAACGAATCTCGCTCTTAACTCACAGCCGTGATCTTCCAGAAATCATCTGATAAATTGTCATCCAGCAAGTACGCATACGGCATTGTGAAATAGCCTTTCACGCCCCATTCCGTGCCCCAGGAATTCCGCACCCGGAATCGGCTCTGGGCGTCGTGGTAACCGACGGCCAGCACAGCGTGCCCGCCGACCACATGTTCGCTGCGTGAAGGCATCGGCATG
>WNGI01006148.1_pt1 | contig 20563 bp, 17 predicted proteins | sample 5400621 | NCBI WGS metagenome assembly WNGI01 (sample SAMN13153374, study PRJNA577476) | soil metagenome | isolation source: 20 cm soil or saprolite under Garry oak tree replicate 1 | place: USA:California | collected 2016-06-15
CTTGACGGCTGCCTGCTTTCGAATCGACTTCGCCGTCTCCTCGAGCGTCTCCTTCCCCCGCGCGCACAGCACGAGGTGCGCGCCTTCCGCCGCGAGCTCCTCGGCGATGGCCCGACCGAGACCTTTGCTGCTCGCCGCGACGAGCGCGACCTTGCCTTTCAGCCCCAGGTCCAACGGTCAGCGCCTCAGATAGTCGTCTTTCTTGTCCAGCCAATCCTGTCGGGGCGGACTGAAGACATCAACATCGAGCGTCTCTTCCAACGCTTCGGCCTTGTGCGGCACGTTCGATGGGATGTGAAGCACCTCGCCCGCCTGCACCGTTACCTCCTCCGTTCCGTCTTCGCCGATCCAGAACTTGAGTGCTCCCTCGAGGATGTAGGTGAGCTGCTCGTTCTCGTGCGAATGCTTGGGAACGATGCATCCCTTCTTGAGATACACGTGCGCCAGCATCATGCGCTCGCCCGTAATCAGCCTCCGCTCGAGCATGTCCGAGACCCGTTCCTTTCGCATCGAGTCCCAGCGGTAGAAGGTGCATTCGCTTTTCGACGGCATGTCGTTCGTATCCTCGCGGAATATTTATCGGAAATCCACCTGACTGAGAGATGTCTTGCCCAACACTTTCCCGTCGCGATCTTCGATCCAGGCATCGAGCCTGGATGTTCCCCGCGTGACTTCGGGGTGAGTGCCGAGGTCGAGAACCTTGAATGCCGTGTCCGGTGGAATGTCGAGGAAGCGCAAAGATACAGGTCCCGACTTGCCGTCGAGAGAGACGATCCGCCATTTGAGAGCGGCCTTCGGAAAACCGGTGAGCAGGTCATTCACAATGTGCAAAGCCAGTGGCCTGTTCCGATCGTCGATCTGGTACTCGATGCTCGGCAGCACCGGCTGCATCGAGCTGGTCAGCGCCGCGTATCCGGGTTTCGTTCTCCGGAAGTAGTCGACGACGGACCACGTTATCGATGGCCAGTCGTCAACGAACATGAACTGATAGATCCCGGTGCTTCCCTTCCACTTGGCTCGACGGAAAGTCTCGGTTGCGAAACGTGTGAGCTGTGCCTGGTAGCGCTGCGAATCCTCGATGAAATCTTCGAGGCTGATTCCCCGATTGATGTGCGCGATGTCGAATGTCGTTGACGGCTGGAAATCGTGGAACATCCACTGCTCCCAGCGGCCATCGTCCTTGACCGACATCTCGCTCGCCGGCAGCATCGCGCGCAACGTCTCGCTTGCCGGTAGCGCCTGCGCGCCGTACTCGGTGATGAACGTCTCCTTCGGAAGCTTCGCGAAGTCGCCGACCTTTCCCCCATACCATCCCGGATAGGGGTGGCCGTCTCCGGTCCCGGAGTCGCGGTGGTGTACGCGCGAAGAATCGAGCCGCGCGGCAAGAGAGTCGAGCGCGTTGTCGAGCGCGAGATTCTGACTGGGGTCCTTCTTCTGCATCCAGCTCATCGCGTGCGGAGATTCGTTGTGCATAGACCAGACGATGATCGACGGATGACTCGCGAACCGATCTATCATGTCGCGGGCCTGCCGCATTGCTTCGGCGTGGAACGCCGGGTCGTCGGCATAGCCCCACTGCAGCGGGAAGTCCTGCCAGACCATGATGCCCACGGAGTCGGCTACATCGTAGAACTCGGGCCGCTCGAGATGCGCGTGAATGCGCACCGAATTCAGGTTCGCCGCGACCATCATGTCCACGTCGCGGGCCGACCACTGCCGGTCTGCCTGCGATAGCCACTGAGTGCTGATGTAGTTGGTGCCGCGCGGATAGATCCGTTTGCCATTGAGTCTCCATACCCACGCACTGTCGCGCGTGATGGAGCGTACGCCGAACACAGTCGTGGCGCTGTCGAGGAATCGGGCGGAGTCGGCGGCCAGCGTGAGTCTCGATGTGAGCCGATAGAGGTTGGGTTTCCCGAAATCCCAGGACCACCACAGTGCCGGCTTGTCGAGCCGCACGTCCGTCCTGAAGCGTGATTCGCCCGGAGGCGCGATCACGCTGAGTTTCACCGGCAGCCTGTTCCAGCTCTGGAAATTCCTGGAGGCGATGTCGCCGGAAAGCGATGCTCGCACCGTGTCCGCGGACCAGTTGTGTACGGTAGCCTCGATCACGAGGCGGGCCGAGGCCTCGCTCACGTCGAGGCTGGTGACATTGACGCGAACGAGGTCGAGGCCCGACGTCTCCCGGAGCGCGATCCCGCGAAGAATCCCGCCAGTGGAACGCTCCTGTCCGCGCGCCGACGTAGCGCCTGGCCGAGTGTCGTGATAGAGAAAAATTCCCTTCACCTGGTTCTGCTGCTTCGGCCACGAGATCGGATAGCGCGCCGACATGTCGAACGGCAGCTCCGGCGCCGCCACCTTGATCGCGATCAGGTTCCTTCCGGTTCGGAGCTGCGGAGTGACATCGAGCGACCACTTCTGGAAGTAGCCTTCGTGCGAGCCGACGTGCGTGCCGTTGACGAAAACGTCAGCGATGTAGTCGACCATGTCGAGGTCGAGAATCGCGTGCCTCTCCGGATTGACTTCCCAGTCAAACGAACGGCGAAACCAGATGGTGCCCTTCCAATCCAGTCCCGCCTGCGGATCGATCGGCCAGAGATCGCCGGGACCTCCTGAATTGCCAACTCCCCTGTCCGAGTTGGCCGGATATGAGCTCGACCCCTGCAGGAACCAATTCGAGGGGAGTCGCATGACGGGCCAGCGCGAGTCGTTCGCTCCGCTGTCCGCGAAAGAGGTCGGCCCGTTATTCGGGAGGAATCGCCACTCTCCCGCCAGGTCGACGCTGCGCGCGGGTGTGGCGGAAGTCTGCGCGGAAGCGACGGCCGCAAAGCAGGCGATTCCTACTCCGACAGCTCCTGGTGCGAGAGCGTGCAGCACGGTCATCAGCGAGTAAGGATCCCTGTTGCGGCTGAGCTTCATTATCCGTCCCTAGAGAGCAGGCACCGGGCCATCTGGTTGGCGCCTGAAGCAAGTCAGGCGGCGCGGAGCACACTTGCCCCCGCGCGCACCAACAAGGGAAATTTGCATGGCTGGAAAAAACCTGCTTTTCATGGCAGCGCTCGCGGTCCTGACGGCCTGCGCAGGCGATGCCATTTCGCCGGATAGAACAATGGGTGGTGGAACACCCGAGTCAACTTCCGAGCCGACCCTCGGCCCGACGGATGCCCCGCCAGTTCCAGTGACGGGCAATCCAATTGTCGGCGCGTCGTTCTGGGTCGATCCGGCTTCAAATGCGAAGGCGACCGCTGATGCGTGGCGCGATGCGCGCCCGGACGATGCAGCGCAAATGGACAAGATCGCATCGAATTCTCAAGCTCAGTGGTTTGACGGCTCCAGCATCGACATCCTATCCGCCGTCGACAACGCGGTAAGCACCATCACGGGCGCAGGCGCGGTTCCGGTGCTCGTCGCCTACAACATACCACACCGTGATTGCGGTGGATTTTCCGCCGGTGGTACGACCGTCGGCGGGTACATGGCATGGATCGCCGCCTTCGCGAACGGCCTCGCCGGCCGGAAGTCAGTCGTCATTCTCGAGCCAGATGCTTTGACCGACATGGATTGTCTCTCCGCGGCGGATCAGACGACGCGGGTGAACCTGATCCAGTACGCGGTGCAGTTGCTCCGCGCCAAGGGGGGCGTCGTCTACCTCGACGGCGGAAACTCGTCGTGGAGATCGCCGAGCGATCAGGCGGCACGTTTGAAGCGCGCCAACGTTGCGGCGGCCGACGGCTTCTTTCTCAACGTCTCGAATTTTCAGTATACGTCGAGCAGCGTCTCGTACGGCAAGAAGATCGCCGACCTTGTCGGCGGAAAGCATTTCATAATCGACACGAGTCGCAACGGCCTTGGGCCGACCGCCAACAATGCCTGGTGCAATCCGGCCGGCCGCGCACTGGGACCCGTGGCCAGCACTTTCACCGCTGATCCGCTCGTCGATGCTTATCTTTGGATAAAGGGACCTGGCGAATCGGATGGCTCGTGCGGTGGCGCTCCCGCCGCCGGTCTTTGGTGGGCCGATTACGCACTTGGCCTGGCGCAGCGCAGCACAATCTGATTGCAGCCAACGGATTCAAATGGAAAAGCCGGAGCGATTGCTCCGGCTTTTTCTTTGCACGAGTCGCTAGAGTCGAGTCGCGAGGAATGGATGTCCGCGCAGATTGTACGCGGCCGCTTCCAGTATCAGGGCGGCGGTGTTGAGACTGGCATCTCCGGTTGGCTTCAGCGAGCCTTCGTATACGCCGGCGCCCCAGCCCTTCCCCGGAATCAATGCGGGCTGCACCGCTTGCAGCACAGTCATCGTATACGGCGACGGCAGCAGCGCGTGCCAGGCGAATGCGGCCTTCGAGCTGATCCAGCGCGGGCTTTCGACGTAGCCTTGTCCGGAATGAGCGTCGACCGCAAACGTTCTGCCCTGGCGGTACACGTCGTAGTAATAGAAGTAGAAAGGCGGATCCGGAAGCGCGTCTTCGCTGACCATCGTGAGCGTGCCGGTGGTTTTGTAGCGTGCCTCCTGCGCCGCCAGCACACGCCATGCCTGCTGGCGCAACTCCGGTGAGTACCAGCCCGTTTCCATCCCCATCATTATGTAGGGCTCGCTCGTTATTCTCTCGTCGCCACGTTTGTCGGCAACGATGGAGACGCCGAGCACACTTACCGGTTGTGCGTTCAAGCGAGCATCCAACGCCTTCTCGGCACGGTTTCCCCATAGTGCGAGTCCGGCGGCCGCGTACTGCTCGTAACCGATGCGGCCCTCGGTGTAAATGCGCGTCTGCCCCGTTCGCGGCTCAATGTCCTGACCCAGGAGATATCCGTCCGGGCTGATAAGGCGGGACATGTTGAGGCGGTTGACGATCGTCGTAGCCTGAGAGGCGAATTGCGGTTGATTAACCGCGAGGATCCTGAGCCAGGTGAGAAGCCGGCCGATGTCAGTAACCGACCAGCCGTATCCCCTGGAGGAAATCCGCTGGTTGCGGTCGATCATTCTCCCGGTCTTCGAGTCGTACGATTTGTTGAACGCCGCACCGTCGAACAGATCCATGGTCGAGATGGTCGTGAGGGCGCGCTGGATTCTCTGGTTGTAAACCGGGTCACTGACCAGACCGAGCTCGTGCGCCGAGTAGGTGGCCGCGAGCGTGCTCGCGACGTCCCAGAGCGTCACGTACTGATAGGTATCGTGAGCGCGCGCGAGACCAGTCGAGGGTTGGTAGTTCCGTTCGACGAAGGCCCAAGCGACCCGCGCTCCGTTCAGGTAGAGTTGCCGTTCATCGACGACGCTGGCGCCGGGCGATGCCACGATCTCGGGCGGTGGAGTCGGCTGACGTGCCGGCGTTTTGGCCGGTTTTCTCGTCCTTTTTTGCGCTTCCGAATTCGTGGCGCAAACGACGAATGCGACGGCCATCATCGCGAATAATCGGGCGTTGAATCGCATTTACCACTCAGTAGGAAAGGGGATACCCTTGGGCTGGCGTGTTGCAGGAACTCTGCCGCCCGCCTACCTGGTTATGGGGCTTGGGTTTCCGCCCAGGGCTCGAGCCCTAAACACACGGTGCGAAGGGCGTTTGAACCTCAAAGGTACGAATCTGGCATACCCAGACGTCGGCTCATGGGCAGCACGACGCTCCTGACGGCGAGATTACATTCTGGGCGTCCCGTGCATTGGGAGAAATACAAACTGAGAGAAAAAATATGAAACTGAACAAACATCGGAACGCGGTTCTCGCGCTGGCGACGTTTGCGGCGCTCGGTACGATCGGGCGCACGGCGGAAGCGCAGCTATCTCAGGTTCACCCGTCGTTCTACGGTTCGGCGGAATGGGACACCCGGCACACGCAGTTCTATTTGCTTGGCATGTACCTCGGGATGGGCGGCCTCGGCTGGTCGCCGTATTTCAACATCAACGGATACGTTGACCGCTTCGAGGTAGGGCCGAACAATGTTACGCAGACTCTGAGCGCGGTTTCACCGACGATCGGGTTGGCGTACGCGGGCCGCAACGGCGGAGTATCGTTCGGCGTCGGGTACACCTGGGTTCACAACCCCAACCCCCTGGCGCCTGGAGCGGAATCCGGCAACCGCAATGGTGTGACGGCCAGTTTTGGGGCGTACCACAACGGAGCCGGCCGGCGGGCGATGCACACGCAGCTACTTTCCAACTACAACTTCGGCGGCCGGTACCTGTGGGCGCGCGGACGCGCGTCGGTCCCGCTTGGATACTCGGTAGCGCATCCGGCGCGGATCGGCCTCGAGGTGGTCGGGCAGGGCGGCGGCAGGAACGGGATCACGACCAACTCGTTCCAGGTCGGCCCAACGCTCGAGTACGCGTGGACGCCGAATTTCCGCACCACCGGAGTCGTCGGCTACAAGTCCGTCGGCGGAAGCTCATTGGTGAACAGGGACAATGCCGCCTACTTCAAGCTGGAGTTCTCGCTGTCTCCGTGATGGGCTGATACGAGCGGCAAACGAAAATCCCCGGGCGAACTGTCCGGGGATTTTTCTTAGAGCGACGAAGGGGCAGCCTCGGGACGGCGAATCAGCATCCTCTCCAATTGCTGTTTCACTTCGGGCCATTCTTCATCGAGTATGCTGTAGTAGATGCTGTCGCGGTAACGACCAGTCCACATCAAGGTGTGCTTCCGCAGAATCCCTTCCTCCTTTGCGCCAATGCGCAGCACCGCCTTGCGTGAAGGCGCGTTGAGGACGTCGGTCTTGAGCTCCACTCTCACGCAACGAATCTTCTCGAAGGCGTGGGACAGCATCAGGTACTTCGCTTCCGTATTGATCGCGGTCCGCTGCCACGGCCGGGCGATCCACGTCCAGCCGATCTCGATGCGGCGATTGGCAGGGTCATAATTCCCGAACCGGGTGCTGCCGACGATTCGTCCGGAGCTGCGTTCTATTGTCACGAATGGCAGAGTCGTGCCTTCGCGCTGGAGGCTGAGCGCGGATTCCATGTAGCTTCGCATTTCTTCCGGTGTGCGAATCATCACCGTTGTGTAGCGCCAGATTTCGGGATCGAGTCCGATTTCCGAGAGCCCGCCGTGATGCTCGAGCGTCATCGGCTCGAGGCGAACGAAATCTCCTTCGAGTGCGATCGGCTCGAGCGCCGCTGGAACCCGGCTCACCTTACCCGCCTGCGGGCGGAGGGAGAGGTGGCGGTGTCAGCGGCACAACCGGGTGCTTCAAGTGGAAGCCGGTCGCTTCCTGATACACGCGCGCAACAGCGAGGACTTTCGCTTCTTCGAAAAGTCCGGCGAGGAACGTAAGCGAGACCGGGGTTCCATCGTCCCGGAATCCGTTGGGGACGATCACCGCTGGATGTCCGGTAAGGTTCGTCGCCACGAGCTGGTTGGCGGCACTCGTGGGAGTCACAATTACGTCGACCGTGCCCATTAGCGCGTCCCATTTCTGAATCGCGAGCGACCTGAGGCGATTGGCGTTCACGTAATCAACGGCGGGGATGAAGCGTGACGTCCGGAACGAATTCGGCCAGTCGAACTTTCCCTGCTGCACGAGCAGCTTGTCACGATCGGACCTCGTGAGCTCGTCGAACGACGCGGCGGCCTCGGCGCTGAGAATCAGCCGCATGGCATCGTAGGGCAGATCGGGCAGATCGACGGGAATGAGATTTATCCCGAGTCGCTTGAAGACGTCGAGCGCGGCATCGTCGAATTTCTTGGTGGCGTGCAGCGTCCGCTTCGGATCGGCGGGGTCGGTGAGCGGCGTGTCGAACGCCGATTTCACGTAACCGATTCGCAGCTTTTTCGGGGAGACGTGAGCGTTCCAGTGGAAGTCGGCGGAGATGACGCTGTTGTCCTGGCCATCGGGGCCATAGATGGCGTCGAGGACGAGAGCGCAGTCCTCGGCACTGCGGCAGATGGGACCGAGCTTGTCCATAGTCCACGAAAGAGCCATCGCGCCCGTGCGCGGAACTCTGCCAAAGGTGGGGCGGAGTCCGGTGGTGCCGCAGCGCGTGGAAGGTGACGAGATCGAGCCCAGCGTCTCGCTGCCGATCGCGAACCCGACGAGCCCGGCGGCTGTCGCGGAAGCGGGACCGGCAGAAGATCCGCTCGACCCCTGATCCACCTTCCATGGATTCCTGGTCATCGCGCCGAACCAGATGTCACCCTGCGCAAGCTCGCCCAGTGTCAGCTTGGCGACGAGCACCGCACCGGCCGCATCGAGCCGCTGTACAACGGTAGCGTCGGCATCGATCACCTGGTCCCTGAACGGTCCCGCTCCCCAGGTTGTCTTGTAGCCGCGCACAGCGAGCAGATCTTTCGCGCCCCACGGGATGCCGTGCAGCGGTCCACGATATTTTCCGCGCCTCAATTCAGCATCCGCCGCGTGCGCATGTTCGAAGGCTCGGTCTTCAGTCAGGGTGATCACGCACTTGAGAACGGGATCGTACCTCTTCAGCCGCGCGAGGTACATCTGCGTGAGCTGCAGCGACGTAACGCGACGCCGGCGTACGAGCTCGGACAGCTCGGTCACTGGCAGAAACGCCAATTCCTCGGTGTCCTCGCTGCGAGCTCTCGGAGCAACCTTGCTCCGCACCATCGGCCGGTGCCTGGCCTCGGGGACTTTCCTGCCCGGCGGTCGTGGATCGAAAACGATCGCCGGGCTGACGGAGTTGGCCAGAGTGACTTTGTGCAGCGCTTCGATGCGCTGCTCCTGCTGCTTCAGCCCATCGAGCATCAATTCACGTTCGGCGGGATCAAAATGGAGGCCCGCGACTTCCTCGGCGCTCGCGATCGTCTCCACCGTGATTTCCGCGCCCGCAGATAGCTTTGCCCACAGGACTCCGGGAAACAGCGTTGAGCTGAGACCCGCTCCCGCGAAATATCCCATGAACGAACGGCGGTCGAATGTCGTGGTCATGCCGGTCCTATTCTGTGATCGGTCCCGATGTCTTATCTAACGCGCGGAACGAGGCGCGCTAGATCTGCGACTTGCTGAATGCCGGCTCTCCGTCGAACTCCTGGAGCTTTTCGATATGCATCCAGCGATACTGACCTCCAATACTTCCCAGCAAAGCCAGAATATCGACGTCCGCGAGCTCGGACGCGGAATCGCGGGGCACGAACCGGCAGCGAAAGTGATCGACCAGTGACACGCGCCGATCACCGGATGGAAACACCATCGCTCCACGATTCGTGATCATCTCCAGTCGAAGGGCGGACGACGTCGCGAGCTTCTCGAGACTCGCCGCCAACGGTTTCGGCTCCAGATCAGATTCGACATATATGTCGACTCCGCTGACGCGTCGGCTCCCCGCAGGTACGACGTTTACTCCGAGCATCGCCTTGGGAAGATCAACGGTCTTGTAATGCCGCGGCGGACTGACCTTCGAGCGTTTGCCAAGGTTTGAGATCACGGTTTTGGTGAAGTCGGTCGTCGATGTGGGATTCTGTACTCCCATCATGTCGCTGGTGCGGATTCCGCTTTCCAGCGTAACGAGCACTGCTTGTTCGACGTCGTTCGCTGCCTTGCCTTCCCCGATGTGTCGCAGCATCATCGCGGCGCTCAAGACGAGCGCCGTAGGATTCGCCTTGTTCTTGCCGGCGATGTCCGGCGCCGAACCGTGGACCGCTTCAAAGATCGAGACGTCGTTTCCGATGTTGGCCGACGGGGCGAAGCCCAGACCTCCAGTGAGGCCGGAGGTGAGGTCGCTCAGTATGTCGCCGTTCATGTTCGTCGTCACGATCACGTCGAACTGCTCGGGCCGCATCGCGAGCTGGTGCGCGCAATTGTCGATGAGGATGTGCTTTGATGTGATCGATGGGTACTGCGGCGCGAACTCCTCGAAGGTGTGCTGAAGCAGACCTTCGGTGAGCTTCATGATGTTCGACTTCGTGGCGCAGTGAACGCTCTTGCGCTCCTCGGCGATGGCAAAAGCGAAGGCCAGCTTGACGATCTTTTCACAGCCCTCGCGCGAGATCAGCTTGAGACCCTCGGCCACGCCGGGAGTCTGCATGTACTCGATCCCGGCATAGAGGTCTTCGATGTTCTCTCTGACGATGACTATGTCGAGCTTGCGTCCGGTGAAGGCCGTTTGCACTCCCGGCAGCTCGCGCACGGGGCGGATGTTGCCATACGTCTCGAAGAGAGTGCGCAGTGTGACGTTGGCGCTTCTGTTGCCGTAGCCGATTGGGGTCTCGAGAGGGCCTTTTAGAACTACGTGCGTTCGCTCTATAGACTCGACCGTCTCTTTGGGAATTCCGGTGACGATCCCCTTCTGGAACGCGCGCGCGCCTGCTTCGCACTTCTCGAATTCGACGGCGGCGCCGGTTGCTTTTATGATGGCCAGAGCGGACTCGACGACTTCCGGACCAATGCCGTCGCCCGGAAGAACCGTTATCTTTCGTTTTGTAGCTGTCATCAGGGGAAGTTAGTCCCTCTGTGAAGTCGTTTCTACCGCGCGCGTAGCTCAGTTGGATAGAGCGTCGGCCTCCGGAGCCGAAGGTCGTGGGTTCGAGTCCCGCCGCGCGCACTTCTCCTCGAATCCCGAGCCCCGCGAATTCGAGATTGCTGCGCCGGTGGTATTTCGAGATCACTGCGCCGGTCAGTCGGGAGGATGTCCTCTTCAGCAGCTACTCGCTTACACGCATCGAGCCTCGCTGGCTCCGTGTGGGACTATGGCTCCGTGAGGAATCAGCGCGAGTCTCTCGCTACGCGAGACGCTGCCTACGAGGACATCCTCCCTCCTCCCCTGTCGAGCATCGCGAGCGGCCCCGGCGCCGAGTGAAGTTCCGCCCGCCACGAAGGTGCGGGCGCGAGAGTCTGCGCGCGGAAGGCGTTCGACGCACGTGCAGTTACAGATCTATACAGGAGAGGCGGGGTGTCCTCGTAGGCGACGTCCAAGGTCGCGCCCGAGGAGACCCGCTAAGCGAGTAGCCGCCGAAGAGGATACCCCGCCTCGACCCAAACCGAGATGCCGGGGCAACGCAAAGGCTGACCGCTACGCGGACTTGAGCGCCTGGCCGACCTGAGTCAGTGATTGCCGCGCATCTCCGAACAACATGCGCGTCTTCTCGTGATAGAAGAGCGCGTTGTCGATTCCGGCGAAGCCGTGGCCCATGCTGCGCTTGAGGACGATGATGTTGCGCGCGCGATCTACGTCGAGGATCGGCATCCCGTAGATCGGACTCGATGGATCGTCGCGCGCCGCAGGGTTCACAACGTCGTTCGCTCCGACGACCAGCACAACGTCGGTCTGCGGGAATTCACCGTTCACCTGATCCATCTCCAGTAGCTGATCGTACGGCACGTTTGCCTCCGCGAGCAGCACGTTCATGTGGCCCGGCATGCGACCCGCGACCGGATGTATGGCGTACTTTACGTCCACCCCGCGCTTCTCGAGGTCGGTCGCAAGCTCTCTCACTGTGTGCTGCGCTTCGGCGACCGCCAGACCGTACCCGGGCACGATCACCACACTCCTCGCGTAGGCGAGAGCAATCGCCGTGTCCTCGGCCGTCGTCTGCCGAACCGTCCGTCCAACCGCGCTCGTAGTTGCGGCGGCATCATTCGTCGCGGCGCCAAACGCGCCGAAAAGCACGTTGGCTACGGATCGATTCATCGCCGTGCTCATAAGCAGCGTCAGCAGCGTGCCCGACGCGCCGACCAGAACTCCCGCCACCACCAGCATCTGATTGTGAAGCACGAATCCGGTTAGAGCCGCCGCGAGTCCGGTCAGAGAGTTGAGGATCGAGATCACGACCGGCATGTCTCCGCCGCCAATAGGAAGGACGAACATGGCGCCGAGCACGAGCGCGGCCGCGAAGAGGATCCAGAGCGCTGTCGAGCTGCTTTCAACGAGTACGACGGCAGCACCGACCGCCAGAACGGCGATCAGGATGAGGGCATTCGTCAGTCGCTGCAGCGGAAACTGGAGCGGTCTTCCGGGAAGAATCTCCTGCAGCTTTCCGAAAGCGACGATGCTTCCGGTGAATGAGATTGCGCCGATGACCGTGCCTAGCACGATCGACGTCGACTCGCCAGCGCCGATTGACTCACCCGCTCGCGAGAGCCGCAGATACTCCGCTACTGACACCAGAGCCGCGGTCGCACCTCCCATCCCGTTGAAAAGTGCGACCATCTGCGGCATCGCCGTCATCTGAACCGTTCTGGCGAAGTACACACCTATCACCGCGCCGATCAGCGTTCCAATGGCGATCGTCCAGTAGGATACGATCTGCCGGTCGAGCAGCGTCACGCTGAGCGCGAGCGCCATTCCGATCGCGGCGAGGCGATTGCCCGATCTCGCGGTCGAAGGCGAGCTGAGTCTCTTGAGTCCGAAAATGAAGAGAACCGCGGCGACGATGTAACTGAGCGCTATCACCGATCCGCGGAAATCAAGCATCCTCTTTTTTCTCCGCGTGTCCCGGCGGTGGTTGTACCTCGCGCTTCTTGAACATCTCGAGCATGCGGTCCGTCACCACGAAACCGCCAAACACGTTCGCCGCGCCGAACACCACCGCGATGAAGCCGAGCGCCTTGAGCAGCGGAGTGTCCGCCGATCCCGCCACCAGCATTGCCCCGAGAACCACGATTCCGTGAATGGCGTTCGTACCCGACATGAGCGGCGTGTGCAGCACCGACGGCACGCGGCTGATCACCTCGAAGCCGACGAAGATCGCCATGATGAAGACGTAGATGCCGAGCACCAGCTCCTGACTCACGTTGCGGACTCCACGGTTGATGGCTCCAGCTTCGGCATGCCGAGCCGCTGACGGGTGGGCGCGTGGCGGATTTCGCCGTCGGCAGTGACGCACACAGCGCTTATGATGTCGTCGCCGAAGTTGAGGTTTAGCTCACCCTTGGGCGCCAGCAGCGTCACCAGCGCCGCCACGTTCTTGGAGTACATCTGACTGGCGTGAAAGGCCAGATCGCTCGAGATGTGAAGAGGCGCGATGATCGTCACGTCGTGCCTCACGACGGTCTCGCCCGGGACGCTGAGCTCGCAGTTGCCGCCCTGTTCTCCGGCGAGGTCGACGATCACCGAGCCCGGCCGCATCGCCGCCACTGTTTCCGCATCGACGAGCATCGGCGCCGGCTTCCCGGGAATGAGTGCGGTCGTGATGATCACGTCGGCCTGCAGCGCGCGCTTGTGAATCAGCTCCTTCTCGCGCCGGATGTGATCCTTGCTCAACTCCTTGGCGTAGCCGCCGGCGTCCTGTGCCTCCTCTCCGTGCAGATCGAGCTCGACAAAAGTGGCGCCCAGGCTCTGCACCTGCTCCTTGACCACTGGCCGTGTATCGAAAGCTTCGACGACTGCGCCGATGCGGCGCGCTGTCGCGATCGCCTGCAATCCGGCGACTCCCGCGCCGATCACAAGGACTCGAGCCGGACGGACCGTGCCGGCCGCAGTCATCAGCATCGGAAAGAATTTCTGGAGAGCATTCGCGGCCAGCAGCACCGCTTTGTAGCCGGCGACGGTGCTCTGGGATGAGAGAGCATCCATCATCTGCGCCCGCGTCGTGCGCGGCACGAGCTCCATGCTGCAGGCAGTAATCCGCCGCTCGGCCAGCTGCTGGAACAGTGCAGGATCGCCGGAAGGCTGAAGCAGGCCGATGAGAACCGATCCCTCCCTCATCTGATCGAGCTCCGCTGCGCCGGCTTCGTTACGAGCGGGGCGCTGCACTTTGAGAATCATCTGCGCGGTGGAGTAGATCTCGTCGGCCGAATCTGCGAGATCGCAGCCGGCAGCGCGGTAAGCTTCGTCGGTGAATCCGGCCCGAAGTCCGGCGCTCCGCTCGACGACGACACGATGGCCGGCCTTGATCAGCTGAGACACGACTTCAGGGACGAGCGCGACACGGCGCTCTCCATTCGCGATCTCCCGCGGAACCCCGATCAACATGCAGGCGAAAGGTTATCGTCGGTCATGTGCCAGCGATAAGATAAGCGCTCCCGACGGCCCATGTTTATATTGACGCTCCATGCCGCGCCAACTTCATTGGAGAGAACTGACCGCGGGTATCATCGCGGTGGCGGTTATCGCGGTGCTCACCATCGCTACGCTGGTTTTCGCGCGAGTCGGCGGCCTTCACGGCAAAAAAGTAACGCTCTACGTCGTCACCGACGCAGCGAGGGGTGTGCTTCCCGGGAGTGAGGTGTGGCTCGCCGGCCAGGAGGCTGGCCGCGTGAAGAACGTTTCCTTTCGGCCTCCGTCAACCGACATGTTGGAGCGGCTGATCATCCGGACAGAGTTCCTCGAGTCGGCGCTGCCGAGCGTGCGGCAGGATTCCTACGCACAGATACGACCCTCCGGCAGCCTCATTGGAAAGGCAATCCTGTTCATCGCCGCGGGATCAGCGACGTCACCGCCGCTTCACGATGGCGATACCGTATATACCCGCCGAAAGGCGCATGTTGGCGACCTCGAAGCCGACGTAGCTACGGTTGGACCCGCGCTCAATCTGTTCGTTGCCGGTCTCTCTGAGCTGGACACAAAGCTCAAGAATCCTGTCGGCACGATTGGAAACGCGCGCGCGCGCGGGATGCCGCACATGCCCGAGATCAGGGGCCACATATCCAACATGACGTCGAAAGCGAGCCAGGGAAACGGCACCATTGGCCTGGCCACGCGCACACATCTCATGGCGCGGGCGTCGCACGTGATGGCGGCGACCGATTCGATCCGGTCTCTGATGGCGTCGGACAAGGGAAGCCTTGGTCGCTTCCGTCGTGACACGACGCTGGTCACCAAGGCAAAGGGCCTGCTGGCCGAGCTCGATACTCTGCAGACTCTTGTGTCCAACCCTGTCGGCAGCATCGCTGCCGCCCATCCGGACAGCTCGCTCACGAAAGAGCTAAGCCGCACACATACGTTGCTCGCTTCACTCATCAAGGACATCAAGACACACCCGCAGCGCTACATCAATTTCTGACTTGACCGCTTTTTTGAGCCCAGTTAGCTTCGGGTAAATCGGGCGTTGCGTCACCGACTCGCCCACTCCCTCCCTCTCCGCCAGCACCTTTTCCCACCTCGCACCAACGGCCCCGCCCCTCCCCGCCCCCACTGAGCTCGAACGTGCTCAGGTGTTCTTCCTCTTTTCCCTCCGCATAGCGTGGATATCGCCGAGTTAAAGCGAAAATCCGTGAGCGAGCTCCAGGAGATGGCCGACGGCCTCAAGATTGGCGGCTCGTCGGGTCTTCGGAAGCAGGATCTCATCTTCCAGATCGAGCAGAATCTTCTCGACACCGACATCATGCTGCACGGTGACGGCGTACTCGAGATTCTTCCCGAGGGCTACGGCTTTTTGCGCAGTCAGGACTGGAGCTACCTGCCGGGTCCGGACGACATCTACGTTTCGCCCTCCCAGATCAAGCGGTTCGGACTTAGGACGGGCGACGAAGTAAGAGGACAGGTGCGGCCGCCCAAGCCGTGGGAGAGATATCTCGCGCTGCTCAAAGTCGAGAGCGTAAACGGCGAGGATCCCGAGAAGGCGAAGGACCGCGTACCGTTCGACAACCTCCGTCCGCAGTATCCGGATGAGCGGCTACGTCTCGAGACGAGTGATGCCGATCTCAGCATGCGCGTCGTCGACATCATCGCCCCGATCGGAAAAGGGCAGCGCGGCCTGATTGTCTCACCACCCCGCGCGGGGAAGACCATCCTGCTGCACAAGATGGCAAACGCGATCGCCGAGAATCATCCCGAGGTGACGATCATCGTGCTGCTGATCGACGAGCGGCCGGAAGAAGTGACCGAGATGATCGCCGGCACGACGCGGGCGGAAGTCGTCAGCTCCACCTTCGACGAGGGAGCGGCGCGGCACGTTCAGGTCTCCGACATGGTGCTCGAGAAGGCGAAGCGACTGGTCGAGCACGGCAAGGATGTGGTGATTCTGCTCGATTCACTCACTCGCTTTGCCCGCGCGCACAATACGGTGGCGCCACAATCGGGAAAGATTCTCTCGGGCGGCGTGGACGCCAGCGCGCTCCACAAGCCCAAGCGGTTTTTCGGCTCGGCGCGCAACATAGATGGAGGGGGATCGCTGACGATCATCGCGACCGCGCTCACCGAGACCGGCTCGCGCATGGACGACGTGATCTTCGAGGAGTTCAAGGGCACCGGCAACATGGAGCTGGTTCTCGACCGCAAGATTGCCGACCGCCGCATTTATCCGGCGATCGACATCGCCCGATCCGGAACGAGGAAGGAGGAGCTCCTACTAAGCCAGGCCGAGATCAACCGCGTGATCCTGTTGCGGCAGTTCCTCGCCGACATGCCCGAGGCCGAAGCGATCGAGTTTCTGCTCCGTCAAATGGTGAAATCCAAGAACAACAAGGAATTCTTCACTCAGATGGCGCAGGGCTAGAATGAACGCGGCGCTGGCCCGCTTTCTCGCCGTCGACTACGGCCGCAAGCGAATTGGGTTCGCCATCAGCGACCCCCTCGGCATGATCGCCTCGCCAGCGGGGTTCATTACGCGGCGCGAGGGCAAAAGGGCCCCGATCACAAAAATCATCGCGCGTGCCGAGGAGCTCGAGGCGCGGGGGTTCGTTTTTGGCCTTCCGCTCGACGGAGAGGGCCACGAGACCGATTGGACGGCCGAAGTGAGGGCGGTGGGGGTAGAAATCTCGAAACGTACTACCCTCCCCGTTCGTTTTTATGATGAACGATTCACCACGGCGGCAGCCTTGCGTACAGTAAAAGAGCTCGGAGAATCCACCCGCGGTCGTAAGGGCGACGTAGATGCCCTTGCCGCGACGATCCTTCTGCAGCAGGCCCTAAATGTTCAGGACTGATTTTCGCTTCGCGCTGGTAGCGGGGTGCGTTCTCGCGGCCGCGTGCGGCGGCGAGCCGCATGGCGCGCCTACGCGCGTGATCATCCCGAGAGGGGCGAGCTTCAGTCAGGCGACGGATTCGCTGGCGAAAGCGAGACTAGTCGGATGGCCGAAGATCTTCCGACTTTACGGCAGGGTCACGGGTGGAGATCGCAACATCAAGCCCGGCACTTATCTGTTGAAGCAAGGGACCCCGTGGTCGGACATCGTCAGCGCGCTCAACGGCGGGCATGGCCTCGTCAACACGATCACCATCCCGGAAGGGTACACCCTCTCGCAGATCACGCCGCTGCTGGCGCGAACGCTAAAGGTGCCTGCCGATTCGGTGCAGGCGGCCATGCGCGATACAGCGCTGTTGGCGAGACTCGACATTCCCAATCCGACGCTCGAGGGCTACGTCTTCCCCGACACGTATGCGTTTCCGCTCGGCACTACGGCCCGGCAGGCGGTCAGAGAGATGGTGTATTCATTCGAGCGTCGCTGGAAACCGGAGTGGGACAGCAGCCTAACGGACCTCAAGATCAATCGAAATGATCTCGTGACAATGGCCTCGATCGTAGAGAGAGAAGCGCGCGTCCCCGAAGAGCGGCCCGTGATCTCCGCCGTCTACTACAACCGGCTCCGCAAAGGGATGCTGCTTCAGGCCGACCCGACCATCCAGTACGCGCTCGGCCACCACGTCGGGCGAGTGCTGTACAAGGATCTCGAGGTCAAGTCCCCTTACAACACCTATATCCACAAAGGACTGCCGCCGGGACCCATCGCCTCGCCCGGCGCGGCGAGCCTCGCCGCGGCCGCACATCCCGCGAACGTTCCATACATCTACTTCGTGGCGAGCCGTGACGGCCATCACGAGTTCCGGATGACGCTCGAGCAGCACGCGAACGCGATCAGACAGGTTCGCGCTACGGTCCGGCCAAAGAAAGCCAAGCCACTCATGCTCGCATCGGCAGCCCCGAGCGCACCGACTCGAACTGCCGCGAAATCCGCAAGCAAGCCCGCCTCGCGAGTGACGGCAAAGAAAACCACGGCGAAAGCGGCTCCGAAGAAATCGACCAAAAGCAGCGCCACGACAAAGAAGCGCCTGGCGGCCCGGACGACTTACCTGACTCGCTAGAGGCGATGCTCGATCCAAAGATCCTGCGTCTCGTGGCGATCACCGATGACGCCGAGGATCAGCGCTCGATGCTCGTGGATCACGTAGTGGCGGCGGTACGTGGCGGCGCCACCAGCGTCCAGGTGAGACTCAAGAATGCCGCGGCACGCGAAGTCGTCGAGATCGCCAGAGCGATCGTCAGCAAAGTACCCGTTCCGGTAATCGTCAACGATCGCGCCGACATTGCTTTGGCGGCCGGTGCCGCCGGGGTTCACGTCGGAGAGGCTGACCTGCCGGTCAGCGCCATCCGCAGGTTTGCCCCCGCGAACTTCATCATCGGCGCATCGCTGGGCGGGGACGCGGAACTGGTAAATGCGAAGGACGCGGATTACGTCGGCATAGGGCCGCTCTTTGCGACAGACTCGAAGGGCGACGCCGGCAAGGCGATTGGAATCGAAGGATTCAAAAGGCTGGCCGGGCTTGCCGGCCGGCCGGCACTTGCAGTTGGAGGATTGACCGCAGCTCGCGCCACTCAAGTCATGGCGGCGGGCGCGGCAGGTGTTGCGGTGATCAACGCGATTTTCAAGTCTGAGGATCCGGAGAGCGCGGCCCGTTCGATCGCTGCCGCCATCGGAATGTGATGTCGCGGACCCCCTGAGTCTCGCCTCTACGCCGGTTCCCCCTCTTCGTGCGCGGCGAATTGGCCTGACGCATTCTTTTTTCGATTTTCGCCAGCACGCCGGGAGTCAGAAACAGGTCCACGAGCTCCGGATCGAACTGCGTTCCCCGCCCCTCTACAATCGCCTTGACCGCAACACTGAAGCTTCGCGCGTGGCTGTAGCGACGCCGATGTGTGATGGCGTCGAAGGTGTCGGCAATGGCGACTACTCGGGCCGTGAGCGGGATTCGCCTGCCCTTTAGTCCGCGCGGGTAGCCAGTCCCATCCCACCGCTCGTGGTGAGCAGCGACCCCCTTGCCGAGATCGGGATAGAATACGCTCAGCGGAGCAAGCACTTCGGCTCCGCGTTGCGGGTGCGTCATCACGGCGCGGCGCTCTTCGGGTGTGAGCTTGGCTGGATCGTGGAAGATGTCGGTGAGCGCCTCGTGGAGCTTCCCAATATCGTGGAACAGGGCGACCCGCTCGATGCTGTGGAGAGCACGATCGTCGAAGCCAGCTGCTTCTCCGAGGACCAACGCATAGGTTGCGACGCGCCGCACGTGAGCGCCGGTAATTGCGTCGTTGGCATCGATGGCGTTGAGCAGTGTCTCGAGCGTCGCGGCGCTCAGGCGCTCGGCCTTGGTGCGGATGCTGTGCTCGCGCAGGAGCAGTCCGCCCGCCGCGGCGCTCACCGTTATTGGTACGAGGTCGCGCATGTCCGCCATGTCCGCGGGTGTGCGCAAGAACCGTACGGAGACCGCGCGCTGCTGCGCATGTTTGCTCTGGATTGTCGCGCCGGTCAGTCGGGCAATAACGGCGGCGACAGCCGGGCCGCCGCAGGCGGCCATCGTCGCGAAATCTGCTCGGTCGCGCGCGCGTGGATCTCGTGTTTGCGCAGAGACCGCGACGTGGCTTCGACGAGATCTCGACTGGGAGGGAGGTCCGCCCGAGCCAACTACTGCCGACGAAGAGGACACCCTCGCCGACCGACTGCGCGAGAATCTAGAGATGCCGCAGACATTACATTCACCCGCATGACCGTAGCAAAAGTGAACTCGAAGGGAGCGCGCAGGTGGCTCGCGGGACATCCGTGGATCTACCGCACGGACGTGACGGAGCGGCCGATGATGGATGCCGGCGCGGTGCTTGTGCACGACAACCGCGGCAAGCCGCTCGGCTGGGCGCTCTGGAGTCCGCTCTCCGAGATCTCTCTCCGCCTGTTGGATCGGAACCCTGACGCGGTCATCGACCAGGCGTGGTGGGACGAGCACATCGCGGCGGCCATTGCGAGACGGGTGCCGCTCGAGGACCACACCAATGCCTTTCGCCTCATTCACGGCGAAGCGGACGGATGCCCGTCTCTCGTCTGCGACCGCTACGATCAATGGCTGGTGGTCCAGCTTATGAGCGCGGGTCTCGAGCGGTTCAGGGAGGAAATCCTCGCATCGCTTCGATCGCTCGTCGAGCCCGAGGGAATTCTCGCCAGGAACGACGTGCCGCTTCGGTCGAAGGAGGGACTCCCGCGCGAGACCGTCGTCCTGCACGGCGAAGTTCCGCGCGAGATCGAAGTGCACGAGTACGGGGTCAGATTTCTGGCGGCGCCCTGGACGGGGCAGAAGACGGGTGCTTTTCTCGACCAGAGAGAGAATAGGCACTTCGTCGGAACCGTAGCGCGGGGCAGAGCGCTCGACTGTTTCAGTTATCACGGATCGTTCGCGCTGCACTTGGCGCGGAATGCGACCCACGTAACCGCGCTCGACGCATCAGGTCCGGCGCTGGTACGCGCCGCGGAGAACGCGACGAGGAATTCGCTGGAGAATATCTCGTTCGTGGAAGCGAACGCTTTCGACTACCTGCGGGACAAAGAGCGAGAAGGAACGACGTTCGACACGATCGTGCTCGATCCGCCCGCGTTCGCGAAGACTCGCGCCTCGCTGCCGGCGGCGATTCGCGGTTACAAGGACATCAATCTGCGGGCGATGCGCCTCCTCGCTCCCGGCGGCTTGCTCTACTCG
>WNGI01009379.1_pt1 | contig 20558 bp, 20 predicted proteins | sample 5400621 | NCBI WGS metagenome assembly WNGI01 (sample SAMN13153374, study PRJNA577476) | soil metagenome | isolation source: 20 cm soil or saprolite under Garry oak tree replicate 1 | place: USA:California | collected 2016-06-15
CAATTCGCCGCACCCAGCACGCCGTATCCGCCGTCTTTCCGTCCGTCGGCATCACGTTGGGATTTCGAAAGGTAGCCAGCCGCGTCTCGCCCTCGGGAAATTCATCGACTCGCCCCAGTGGCACCCAGGCGAGATAAGCGTTCGCGCGTCCTCGCGTAACAGAGGAAAGGACGTAACCGACGATCGGTACGGCCAGCGATGACGACGGTGCGCAGATCCTGATCGCTCGCTAGCGCCAGGAAGGAAGCGTCCGTAATGGAACTGCCCTTCGTTCCCCCGCGGCCGCCCGGCCCATGGCACGCTTCGCAGAACGTCTTGTAAGCAACTTCGCCCCCGAAAATATTGCCCGCAGATTTCGCGGAATAGGAAGGGGGATTGGCCGCGTCGAGAATTCCGAGCCGACTCCAACGCGAACGGATTCCGGCCACGATGATTTCGATCTGCTTGTCGGTTAACATCCCTCCGGCGCTGCGCCCAAAACCGGGCATCGCCGTCCCGCGAACCCCGTTGGCTGTTATTTTTCGGATTACCTGGTCGTCCGCAAGAGCCAGGTACACAGGATCAGCGAGCGAAATCGCCGCACCTCCCCGCCCTTCCGCTCCATGACAGCCCGAACAATTTTCCGCGTAGAGCCTGGCGAAATTCAAAATCTCGTCTGGAGCTACAACTTCGGGACCTTGGTGCGGTTGACCATGCGGAGTGCCACACCCCGAGACCAACAGCGCACCCAGACTCACGGATGCAAGCAGATGACGCAAGGAACTCACAATCGCTTCTCTCCGCCATCCCGCGGCGGCATCAGGCCTGGAGCTTCAATGCCTGCCCGCACGGAGAAAGGCAAGTTTTCCCGAGTCCGCACGCGCGACTGGCGGACGACGACGAGACCGGCGACCACACCGAAGGCAATCTGTGAGGCTGTGAACCAAACCCAATCGATGCGGCTCTCCAACAGCGGATTCAGAAGACTCAGGATCGAGTGGATCACCCCGGTCCATAGCACCGGACCGACCAGCCCTCCCAGCAGGACCGGATGTCGGGGAACCATCGGGAGCATGGCGCCGTATAACAATCCCACAAGAGTGGATACGAGACCGTGCAGGACCAACGCCACCAGGAAACTGTCCATGTGAAACGAATTCAACTGCCCGGGACCGAGTTTGAGCGATTGCGCGTAAACACCTGCGGCTAAGAGATTGATCGGATACCAGATGCTGCCGGTCTTCAGCAATCCGTAGGCACAGGCCAAAACAGCCATCGCCACGCTTCCGGCCAACCCGCCCTTCACACCGGCGGAAATCGGGTAAGTTTCAATGGGAAGCCATGCGCGTACCTGTTCCCCCGCTACCGGCAACCGTTCGACCAGCTGTCGCGAGGTAGTGATAGAGATATCTTCGGGAACGATTTGCAAAACTTACTCATGCTCCTTGGGAAAGACCTCCCGGAACCAGCCGACACTACCGGCGACCGAGAGCACTGCGCCAAGTATGCTCACCGACGCACTCGTCAGGAGACCCGCGAACACGAGCGTGAAGCCGAACGCCAGGACCAGCGGCCAGACTGTCGGCGCTGGCAGTTCGACGTGCCCGTCCATGCGAGGGCGCGGCCCGAATTGGTCCGCCAACGGTTGTGTCGCCATTGCTCTCCTCAACGTCCGAGAACGTAGACTACGGTGAAAACCACGACCCATACCGCATCGACGAAATGCCAGTACATAGAAAGCACTTCCACACGAGCGGACTGTTCCGGGCCGACACGCCCGAGGAATGCGAACAACAGCACGATCATAAGCATGAGCAACCCGACAATGACGTGAAATCCGTGCAGGCCCACCAGCGCGTAGTACGTCGTTCCGAAGAGATTGGTGGAGATCGTGAGCCCACGTTCGTAGATGAGCCGGTGCCATTCCTGGCCGGTTCCGAACAAAAAGAGCGCACCCAGTAGAATCGTGAGGAGCCACAGGCCGAGGAAGGCTCCGCGCTTGCCGGCGTCGAGAAATTGCGTCGCGAAGTGAATCGTCAAACTGCTGGATAGCAGACAAATCGTATAGAAAATGGGCGCTTCAAGAACTTCGCGGGGCGTCGGGCCGCTTAGACTTTTTCCAAGATAAAAAAGATACGCCACTACGAAAATGGTGAAAACGGCCGATTCCGCGAAAATCAGGCAGGCCATCGCGACCTTGCCTCGATACGGCAGCGTCCAGGATGCGGCCGGCTGAACAGCGGAAATCGTGCTTGCGCTCATCGCGCCGGCTCCTTCACTCATAACGGCTATCCGGATCTTCCGGGTGTTTCTCATCCCAAAGCGGGCGGCGGCTGGCGACCGTTGGAATGGAAGCGAAGTTATACGCCGGCGGCGGTGAACTCACCGACCATTCGAGCGTCCAGGCGTCCCAGGGATCGTTGCCGGCCTTTGCGCCCTTCCAGTAAGAAACAATGAGGTTCGCGACGAAAATCAGCGTGGCGACGCCTTGGACGAACGCGCCAATCGTCGCAATCAGGTTCCACAGCTCCCAGCCACGACCGGGTTCATACGTGTAGATGCGTCTCGGCATACCGAGTACTCCGGGGATGTGCATCACATCAAAGGTCAAATGAAACCCGATCAGGAACAGCCAGAAATGAAGCTTGCCAAGGCTTTCGTTCAACATTCTTCCTGTGATTTTTGGGTACCAGTAATAGAATGCGGCGAAGAGGGCAAACAGAATTCCACCGACGATCACGTAATGAAAGTGGGCCACGACAAAGTAGGAGCCGCTCAGCTGCCAATTGAAAGGCGCGGCCCCCAACATGATGCCGGTAAGGCCGGCAATCAAAAATTGAAACAAAAATCCGATGCAGAACAGCATCGGGGTCTTGAACAGGATCTTCCCTCCCCACATCGTTCCGATCCAGTTGAAGATCTTGATGCCCGTCGGCACACCCACGGCCATCGTACTGATCGCGAAAAAGCTGTTGGCGTAGGAGTTCATCCCGATGGTGAACATGTGGTGTGCCCACACGCTCATGCTCACGAAACCGATGCAAACGGTGGCCCCCACCATTACGGGATACCCAAAAATGGGCTTCCGCGAAAACACCGGAATGATTTCGGATGCAAACGCAAAAGCAGGAATAATCAGGACGTACACTTCCGGATGCCCGAAAATCCAGAAGAAGTGCATCCAAAGCGTTGCAGAGCCTCCGGCTTGGGTGTCAAAGAAATGCCCCCCGAGATAACGATCCACGGAGAGCATGATCTGGGCGGCCGTCAGTGGCGATACAGCCAGAATCACCATCCCGGCCATAACCAAGTTGAGCCAAGCCAAAAGAGGCATGCGGCTGAGCTTCATCCCGGGGCATCGCATGCAAAGAATCGTTGCGATGATATTAATCGCCGTACCGATGCTCCCGAATCCGGAAACCATCAGTGCAATCGTCCAGTAGTCCGAGCTGTGACCCGGCGAAAACGCGCGTGACGTCAAGGGCGCGTACGCCCACCATCCAACATCGGGCGCGCTACCCGCGCCGTACAGTCCGTTCCCACCCAGAAAACTGAAGTACAGCAGAAATCCACCCAGCGCCGTCAGCCAGAAACTGAACGCATTCAGGCGCGGGAATGCCATGTCCCGCGCACCGATCATCAACGGGACGAGATAGTTGGCAAACCCGAACAGGATGGGCATGGCTACGAAGAAAATCATCGTTGTTCCATGCATCGTGAACATGCGATTGAAAACCTGCGGTGACACGAAGTCCAGATGCGGGCGCGTTAGCTGGATGCGGATGATCGTAGCTTCGATTCCGCCGATGACCAGAAACACCAGCGCATAGAGAATGTAGAGAACGCCCAGGCGCTTGTGGTCGACGGTGGTCACCCACTCGTGCAGCGACTCAACCCATGGCCGGTCCGCAGCCTGCGCCTTCTGAATGGTCATCACATCCGATGACATAACTTGTCTCCGAATCGTTGCCTACTGGAGCGTCTCCAGATAACCCACGAGTGCATCCAAATCACCGTCACTCAACTTCATCGCCGGCATCAACGAGCCGGGCTTGATGGCGTCCGGATTCTGGATCCACAGGCGAAGGTTTTCCGTCGTATTCTGGGCCGCGCCGGACGCGAGCGTGGAACGGCTCATCAGATGCGTCAGGTCCGGTCCGAAGCGTCCAATTGCCGCCGTGCCCCCGATTGCATGACAATTCACGCACGCCGTCGTTTCGAAAACGCGCTTTCCGGCGATCGCCTTTTCGCCCCGATTCGAGGGCTGCTGTTGCGTTTGAACCCAGGCCTCAAAGGCTTCGGGACTGTCCACCGAAACCTGAAGAAGCATCTTCGCGTGCTGTGTGCCACAGTATTGCGCGCACTGCCCGAGATAAATTCCAGTCCTTTGCGGGTCCACCCACATTTCATTTACGCGATTCGGAATCAAGTCGGTCTTCCCCGCAAGTTGGGGAACCCAGAAGCTGTGATCGGTGTCGGCCGAAAGCAATTTCAAGAATGTGGGCCTGGAATGCGCCGGATCACTCACCGGAACATGAAGTTCGTTCGCCGTAATGATTCCAAGACCGGGATACCTGAACTCCCACCAGAACTGATGCCCAACCGCGGTGACCTCAAGGGCGGCAGCAGGTCTCGGAGCATCCTGGATCGCGTGGATCACTCGGGCAGTAGCGAGAAAAAGTACAACCACGATCAGAATCGGAATGACCGTCCAGGCCAGCTCAATCTGTGTGCTCCCATACACCTGGGCCGGCTCGCCCCCTCCATTCGCGGCTCGGTTGCGGAATTTCACCACCACATACGTCAACAAGCTGGACACAACGAGGAATATCACCCCGGTGATGGAGAGGACGAAAAGGGACAGACGAAAAATGGACTCCGCGGGTGTCGAGTGCGGTTCAAATATGTTGGGAACAGGGTTGTCGCTTGGAGGATTCGCGGCACACAGCCCGGCAGCCAGAAGAATCCCGGCCAGGAGGACAAATATTCCCATGGCCCGGCCGGCGATTGCCCCCCATTTTGCGCTGCGCGTCGTCCCGAGCATTCTCCTCATTCTCTCCCGTGCGCCGACACATTCTCGTTCTTGGCGGGACAAACATCGTTCCCCCGTGTTCCTGCCAGTAATGGTGAAATGGCCCGCCTGAAGTAGGTGCATCTCGTGCGCCAATCGTTGCGAGCGCACGCCGTCCGCGTATCTGCCATGAGTGCATCTACTTCCGGCGGCGATCGGGGCCGGCCGCATAGCGGCAAAGGCGATGCCGCCGTCATCCGCTTGACGATGACGTCAAAACTTTGGCGTCTTTCAAACGCATTGCAGGAACTGTCCTCGGGAGCGCGAATGGCGCTACTATGGAGGTCGAAATGACTCCCGAAACATCTGGTGTTCGTGCAGCGCACGAACCTGTGGACCTTCGCAATGTGGCCGATGCGATTCCTGCCGTGTTGGTGTGCGCGCTTCCCGACGGCTCGGTGGAATTTGTAAATCACAGCTGGCGAGAATATACAGGCCGCTCAGTGGAAGGGTTGGCGCACTGGGGCTGGCCGTCTGTGGTCTGTTCCGAAGACCTTCCGGAATTCATCGTGGAATGGGACGCGGCTCGCGCGGACGGCAAATCCTTCGAAAAGGAAACACGCGTGCGTCGCTTCGACGGCGGGCTGCGCCGCTTTCTGATTCGGATCGGGCCGGTTCTCGACGAAACAAATCAAATCATCCGATGGTTTGGAACGGGTCACGATATCGAGGATCTGAAAAGCGCCCAGGATCAGCTTCGTCTCGCTATCGACACAGCTCCCGCGCTCATCCACAGCGCGCGGCCCGATGGCTATGTCGATTTCTTGAACCAAGGCTGGCTGGACTTTGTAGGACTCCCCATGGAGGAAGCTGCCGGCTGGCGCTGGACGAATGCTTTTCATCCCGATGACGTCGATGCCTGCGTGGCGAAATGGCAATCGGCACTCGCGAGCGGAGAACCATTCGAAGCGGAAGGGCGCGTGCGGCGTGCCGACGGCGAATACCGCACATTGCTGCACCGCAAGTTACCGCTGCGTGACGAAAATAGGAAAATCGTCAAGTGGTACGGATCGAGTATCGACATCGAAGATCGAAAGCGGGCGGAGGAAAGCCTTCGCCGCAAGCAGAGAGCAGGTGTATGGACCGTCCGGAGCGGCCGCCGGGCTCGGCATGCCGCGGTGCACGCTGGAATCCAAGATACGGTCCTTCAAGATCGACAAGGATCACTTTCGAACCTCGGACCGCGCCGGGTAACTCCCCGCATACCTATCTGCGTTCGATATAAATGACAACAGTGTTTGTGCAGAATCTCACCAATTGGCGAAACCTCGTCAATTCTTGAAGCTTTAACTTCCCTGTTTTCCATGTATTGCGATTGGACCTGCGCTTGCCTTTCTATCGGCGGGCTCCTTCCAAGAGAGGGTCGATGCTGAAGATCCACAGGGCAGCAAACGGGGAAATTGTGTTCAAGTTGATTGGTCGGATGGACGCGGAGCATGCAGCTGAATTGCGAAAGCTGTTCCAGTCCGAAGATCGCAACCGCCCCATCCTGATGGACCTCACCGACCTTACCCTCGTGGACGGAGAAGCCGTCAGATTTCTGGACCTTTGCGAAACCGACGGCATCAAACTCAAGAATTGTCCGGCTTACATACGCGAGTGGATCACAAGACAACGGCCAGGAAGTTGACGAGAACCGCACCGGCCACGCGCGTGGCAAGATTGGATGGTGATCCGTGGATTTACGACAAGTTCGCTACTTCCTCGCCGTCGCCCAGCATCTCCACTTTTGCCGGGCCGCCCGCAGGCTGAAAATCAGCCAGCCGACCCTCAGCCAGCAGATCAAGGCTCTCGAGAAGCGCGTGGGAGCTGAACTCTTTGTGCGCAATCCCAAGGGGATTGTTCTTTCCGCGGCTGGGACCGCATTCCTTCCTAAAGCCGGGCTCGCCGTGCGCGAAGCCGATGCCGCGATTCAAGATGCGCTCGATGCCAAGAACGGCGTGACCGGCCATCTGAAGATCCTCTGCAGCCCCTTGGCGGAATACACTCTACTGAAAGATGTGCTGCGCATGATGCGTCAATCGTGCCCGGCGCTCACCACGGAGGTCCATTTTTCGCCGGACACAAATCACTTTGCCAGCATCGCCGACGGCACGTTCAGCGCGTCCTTCATGACTTGTTATTCTCCGCCATCGAATCCCGCGTTGTTGTGTGAAACGCTCTACCACGAGGATTGCGTGGTGATGTTGCCCGAATTCCATCCCCTTGCGCGAAGCCGTGCACTCTCGCTCCGTCAGCTTGTGCGAGAAACCTGGATCGTCACCGATCTTTCCGAGTCCCTTCTGCAGAACGGCCTCCTTGCGTCTTCCTGCAACGAAGCGGGATTAGAGTCCAAGCGCATTCGACCGGCTGAGTGGCACTCATTATTTCCTCTCGTCGCTTCGGGCGCCGGCGTTTCTCTCGTGCCCGCTGCGCTGCAATCCATTCGCCGTCCCGACTTGCGGTTTGTGCCTCTCGCCGATGGCCTGCAAATTCCGGTCAGCATGATTACGCGCGTAAACGACCCGTCGCTGCACCTTCTACAATTCCGACAACACGTCGCCGAGGCCGTCGCGATTCGCCCCGCCTCCGGAATCACGAAAGTTCCGCGCCTCGCGGCGAGAAGCGCGACCTCCCTGAAAAACGATGCGGTACCGATCCGGATACCTCGGCGCGGCGGCGTGCGCGTGTCGCCGCCGGCGATGCAACTTTCCAAATCACACGTCGCAGAAAGCGCTCGACTGTCTCTTCGTCGGGTCGGATAGGATTTCCAAATCCTGCGCGGGAGCGAGAATTTATTCATGGACTTGCGGCAATTCCGTTATTTCATCGAGGTTGCGGACCGACTCAGTTTTACGAAGGCCGCGAAGCGTCTCCACGTCAGTCAGCCCACGCTGAGCCAGCAGATACGCGCGCTAGAACAAACGCTCGGCACCGACCTCCTTTCCCGCGGTGCCAGCGGCATAGCCCTTACGCAAGCCGGCATCGCTTTCCTCGACCGGGCCCGCGCCGCGATCCGCGAGGCGACCGCCGCCGTTGAGGACGCGCGCGCTGCGTCCGCCGGATTCTTGGGAAGGATCAGCATCGCCTGCGGCCCGCTTGCCGAATACTGCATCCTGCACGACGTGCTGGCACTCGCTAGAGTCAAGTCACCCAAACTCAGCATACGTTTGCGTTTTCTTCCGGAGAACGAACAAATTCTCGGGGTTCTTGCCGGAACGGCGGACGTCGGTTTTATGGGATTTTTTTCCGAAACGACCGATCCCCATTTGAAGTTCGAACCGCTCTATCCTGAACGCGGGATTGTCATGCTTCCCGCCACACACCGATTCGCGTCACGCCGTGCCGTAAAACTTTCTGAATTGGCCGAAGACGCCTGGATTGTGCCCACGCGCGACCAGTCCCCTGTCGTCCACGACCTCTTCCTTGCGGAATGTCTGAAGTCAGGATTCGCGCCGAAGATCAACGTCTCCGCAGACTGGTATTCCCGCTTTCCGCTGGTCGCTTCCGGGGCCGGAGTCTGTGTCGGCGCGTCCGCCTTACTGAAGTTTCGGCGTCCCAAAATCAAATTCGTTCCCCTCGAGCCCAGCATCACCGTCAACATCGGAATGATCACCAAACGCGAAGGCCCCTCGCCGCAGATTGATGAGTTTCGTGGCCTGGTCAAGGAAGCGCTCGCTCTCCGGGAAAGAGAAATGCAAGCGTGATTCCGGAAAACCAAACTACCCGAGGTTATCGGTACCATAGAGCCGCTCTATTGGACGAAGTTTTTCGTTTGTGTTTCAGTGCCGCTCATGACTACTGACACCGTTTTATCAAAAGAATTCCGATTTACGAGTAGGGATGGTCTGTCGATCGCGTGCTTCCGCTGGGATGCGCGAGGACCTTCGCGCGGCGTGGTGCAGATTGCGCATGGTATGGGCGAGCACCTTGGCCGTTATGCAGAACTGATTGCCGTTCTGCAAGAAGGCACCGCTCGCTCACCAGCAGAATTCGGCGACTACGGCGAAGGCGGCTTCGACCTCCTCGTCGAAGACATCGCCGAGCTTACCCGCATCGCCAAAGAAGAGAATCCGTCGCAACCCTTCCTTATTTTGGGCCACAGCATGGGGTCCTTTGCGATGCAGCAATACGTGCTCGAACATAGCTACTTGATCGACGGTCTCATCCTCTCAGGATCGGGTGTGCTCGACGGGATGGTCCGCCTCGTTAATTCCTCGCCGCAGAATTACAACTTTTTCAACGCCGCCTTCGAACCGGCCCGCACGCCATTTGACTGGCTCAGCCGCGATACGGCGGTCGTTGATGCCTTCATGAAAGATCCGCTCTGCTTCCCCGTGCTAAAGCCAGCGTCCGCAGCGTCCTTTCTTGCAGCCTCGACGCGGCTCGCTGACCAAGCTCTGCTCTCGGAAATCCGCCACGATCTTCCGGTATATCTGTTTTCCGGAAGCGAGGACCCGGTCGGCGAGCGCCTGGCCGGAGTACGTACGCTGATGGAGCGTTATCACAGTGCCGGCATTTGCGACATCTCCTTTGATTTTTACGACGGAGGGCGGCACGAAATGCTGAACGAGATCAACCGCGGCGCAGTCCGCACCAATCTTTTGGTCTGGATCTCCGACGTCTTGCATTGGTAGCCGCCGCGCATCTGTTCGTGCCGACCTTCGATTCGAATGGATGGACATGCTCTTTTCCTGAATACCGAGTTCCTGCCCGTGGGCCCATAGAGCTTTTCTATGTGCGCGATAGCAATTGCGACTTTGACGGCCATGCTTTGCACCTGCTACTTCTCATAGCCAAGGATGCCTGCGGCACCTGCTCTTTCGCCGGTGACTCCTTGCGCCAACGCGCACAGCGAAAATCGCCGGGCACCGTTTTCCGGCGCTTGGCCGCGCGGCGAATCGCTCGCGCGAATTCAACCGTTGGCTCCACGAGGAGATGCACCATGGCAGCTGCTTCGACCCCGAATCCGATTTCGAGTCCGGCTTCCCCAACCGCCTCTCAGCCAGCGCACGAAGAACCGCAGCCGAAACCCCGGTGGCCCTGGCTCAAATACGCTACGCCGTTCATGGTGTTGTTGCTCGCGGCCGCCGTCATGATCACCATCACGCGAAATTGGAATGCCTGGGAAGGGGGCCGAACCGAACAGGTCACAGACGACGCCATCGTGCGGGGTGACCTGACGCCGCTGAGCACGAAAGTTGCCGGCATCGTGCGAAACGTGAAGGTCTCCGACTTCCAGCGAGTTCACGCTGGAGACCTGCTCGTCGAACTCCAGGATGACGACTACCAGGCGCTACTGGCACAAGGAACTGCGGCGATCGAAGCGGCCAAAGCCGACATTCAGAACAATCGGAAACAGCGCGACCTTCAGGATTCCCGCATTGAACGCGCGCGCTCCGGAATCGATCTCGCGAAGGCACAAATCGCTGCCGCCGAAGCCGGCATCAACGCGGTTCAGGCCGACGTCCTGCGCACGCGATCCGAACGCGCCCGTCAGGAAGCGCTCCTTGCAACACAGGCCGCGAGCAGGTGAACTTGTCATATACGAAAATCCACGCGCCGGCGGATGGGACGGTCGGTGAAAGACAAGTTCGGACAGGACAGCTGGTCTCTCCCGGAACTCAGATCCTTACCTTTGTTTCGGAGACGAAGTGGATTCAAGCGAACTACCGCGAGACCCAGCTCACGCACATGAAAGTTGGTGACCCGGCCGAAATCCAAATCGACGCCTATCCAGGACAACGCGTGCGAGGTAAGGTTCTCGAAATCGCACCGGCCAGCGGTTCGCAATTCGCCCTGCTGCCACCCGACAATGCCACCGGCAATTTCACCAAGGTCGTCCAGAGAATTCCGGTAAAAATCGTGTTCGACGATCCCTCGCTTGCCGAGAAATTGCGCCCCGGGCTTTCCGTCATCGCCACGGTGCGGACCACCCACTGATCGGAGCACACGATGGCGTCCCAAATTGTGACCCTGCAGTCATCACCCAATCTACGACTCGCCAAAGCGATAGCCGCAGGATTGCCCTCGGAGCTTTCGCAGAGTCCGCTACTGGGTATTTTGGGTGTCGTCATGGGCGCCGGAATCGTGACGCTCACAGGACGGATGCTCACGCTGGGCTTGGCCGATCTCAAAGGAAGTCTCGGAATGGGCTTTGACGATGGCGCGTGGCTAGGCACCGCCTACAACGTCGCGCTCATGTTCATAGGTCCGTTCACGGTTTACATCGGCGGTCTGCTTGGGCCGCGCCGCGTGCTCCTGGCCGCGGCTCTTTCGTTCACACTCATCTGCGCGTTCCTACCGCTGATCCACAGCTACAGCCTGCTCGTCACCGCTCTCGTCCTGGCGGGACTCACCTCGGGCACGTTCTATCCACTCACTCTCACGTTCGCCTTGCGAAATATTCCGCTGCGCTTCCTGCCCTTCACGCTGGCGCTCTATGCGACCTCCGTCGACGGCGCTGTAAACATCGCGCCGTCTCTCTACGGCTGGTATCGTGACCACCTCTCCTTTCACTGGATGTTCTGGAACTCGGCGCTGATTACGCCGCTCATGATCGCCTGTATTTATTATGGAATTCCCGCTGCAGCTCCGCGCAAGAAAACAGGGCCCGCACTCAGCTTCGTAGGATTTCTCTACGCGAGCGCTGGATTCGCGATGCTGTTTGCGGCGCTCGACCAGGGTCAGCGGTTGGATTGGTGGAACTCCGCCGTTTTCAACGCACTCTTTTTCGGCAGTGCCATCTTTTTACTTTCCTCCTTGGCGCGACGCCTGCGAATGCCCAATCCCCTGGTCGATCTGCCCTACCTGCGGCAGTGGAACACGCTAGTTCTTGGAACAGCCCTCATTTTCTTCCGCTTCTGTTTGCTGGCAACCATCCTCCTCATTCCACAGTCGCTTTCGATCCACGGCTTCGAGGCCAACCAGATCGCTCCCGCAGTTTTCTGGACTGCCGCGCCGCAGCTTCTCATCGCCGTCATCGCCGCACTCCTGCTGCTCCACGGGTTCGATTCGCGACTGTTGCTGGCCACAGGCTTTGCGTGCATGGCCGCAGCATCGCTGCTCAACGCTCAATACACTCTCGCCTGGTCCGCTTCGAACTACTACCGTTCGGAACTCCTAATGGGCGTAGGTCAATCCTTTGCTTTCATCGGCTTGGTCTCGACGATCGTCCTCCAGGCCGTCTTCACGGGTGGACTTTCCAAACCACAGGCGGCGCTGACCTTCTCCGCCTTTTTTCACACCATCCGTCTTTTTGGAGGGCAACTGGGAGTCGCATTCATGACCCATTTCATCGTCGTGCGGGAGCAACTGCACTCCAACCTTCTCGGTCTGCATGTCCAGCAGGGCAATTGGATCAACGACGCCACACTCAAGCAGCTGACCGCGGGTTTATACGCGAAATCTTCCGGATTCCCCGCCGCAACCGGCCGCGCCATCGGACTCATCAGCGCCCGCGTTCGACTTCAGGCGTATACCATGACCTTCATCGACGGATTTCACCTGGTGGCGTGGGCCTGCGTCGCAGCTCTGCTGCTAATCGCCCTGCTTCGTAAATCTTCGCTGAACTACCGCGAACTCAGCTTCCCGGACGGCGAAGCCCAGGCACCTCTCGAGGAAAAAACATGAACGTACGCCTCGCGCTCCTTTGCGCCGTCTCGTTGCTTCTTCACACCTGCACACTTGCCGCGCAGGAAAGCAAACCAGTGTCTCCTCGGCGTATCACACTCGACGAAGCCGTGCAGTTGGCGTTGAAACACAATCATGTCGTCCGCATCGCGGGTTACAAGGTCGAAGAAAAAGAACACGCGAAGAAAGTCGCGCGCAGCGCCTATTTTCCCATCCTCCGCAATGACAGCAATGTCCTGCAGGTGACGGACACACAGTTTATCGGCATTTCCGCCGGAAGCCTTGGCACGGTCGCCGGAACCCCGCTCCCCGAGCGCTCCGTTGTCCTCAACCAGGGCGGCCATACATTCATCATCAGCGGTACATCGCTCACACAGCCGCTCACGCAACTTCTGAAGGTCAAGTCCGCGAACGATATGGCACGCGCCGAATTCAACGCCACGCGCGACAGAGCACGGCAGACGGAAAATGCGGTCGCCCTCCGCGTTCACCAGCTCTACTACCGGATTCTCATTGCGCAGTCCCGCCGCGAAGCAACGCAAGCGAAAATCAAGGCGACCGAAGATGTGCAGAGCGAACGCACGGCGCAAGTCAAGTTCGGCAGCACGCTGGAGGAAGAAGCAATCGAAAGCCGGGCGCAATCTCTCGAAGCCAGGCAGGATCTTCTGAGCACGGAACTCCAGCTCTCGGATCTCACCATGCAGCTCGACGATGCGATTGGACTGCCTCTCACAACGCCCCTTACGCTGGACGCCGGTGTGCGGGAAGTCGGAGAGATCTGCGACCGGGAGGCATGCTTGCACGCCGCGCTCGAGGCGCATCCGGAAATCGGCGAAGTGCGAGCGGAAATCGAGAAAGCTTCCGCCGCGGTCCGTCTCGCCAAACGGGAGTACTTGCCGGATGTGGAGGCATTCGCCCGCCATAGTTATCAGGACAACGTCCCGTTTCTAGCCCGGAATTTCGGCACGTTCGGTGTTCACGTTGGTTACGATCTCTTTGACGGGGGGAGAAAGCGCGCAGCGGTCGGTGAACACAAAGCGCAACTGGCCCAAGCCCAGGAGAACCTTGCCCGTGTAACCGAGGAGATCGAACTGCGCGTGCATACCGCCTACAACAAGCTCGATCGCACTCGCCAAATGGTGAAAGTTTCCGAAGAACTATTGGCGCTCCGCTCGGAATCGCGCCGCGTCGCCCTTCAACAGTTCCAGGAGGGCGCCGCGCTTCGGTCGCAAGCGGACGCAACCGCCGCGCACGAACTCGAAGCCAAGACTCTTCTCCTGCAATCGCAACTGGAGTACATCCAGGCACGCGACGAGATGATCGAGGCGATGGGACAAACGCCAGAGTAAGGAACAGTCATTTAAGCCGCAGGAGGAATCCACAGATTCGCGATCGATGCGAAACCGGCCGCATCAAGACTCGCGCTGCCCACAAGAAATCCGTCGATTCCAGATTCCGCCATCAGTCCTGCCGCATTGTCTGGTTTGACGCTCCCGCCGTACAGGAGACGGATATTCTTCGACGACTCCGCCCCGAACATCGCCTCCGCTTGACCGCGGATGAACCGGTGAGCTTCGCCCGCTATCGCCGGCGCGGCCACATCGCCCGAACCTATCGCCCAGAATGGTTCATACGCAAGTACGATCCGCGCAAACTGCTCCACCGAAAATCCGCTAAGGCTGCAGCGAAACTGCTCCGCGATTACGTCGCTCGCGTTCTTCTTTTCGAATTCTCCTATGCAAACAATTGGAGTGAGGCCGGCATCCAGCGCAGCCAGAGTCTTTCGGGATACCCTTTCATTCGTTTCTCCAAAATACCTGCGCCGCTCGCTGTGGCCCACAATCACATGCGAGCAACCGGACGCCCTGATCATCGGACCCGAGATCTCGCCCGTATAAGCGCCTTCTTTTGCCCAGTGCAGGTTCTGAGCGCCAATCTGTATCCGGGTTCCGCGGCTGGCGCCGACCGCTGTTTCGAGATCGAGAAACGGGGGACAGATCACCACGTCGCAGCGGGCTCGCGCGTCGATCAATGCCTCGAAGGCTTTGAAGAAGGATACAGTCTCGGCCGGGTCCTTATGCATCTTCCAATTTCCAACCGCCAGGGGAGAGTGCATGGCAGTGCCCGTCAAACACTCACGACGGGACAAGCGGAATTTCGAATGAGCGCATAGGCAAGGTCCCGCATGCGGCCCAGCGGACCGGAACGAGGGCTCCTTCCAATCACGAGAACATCTGCCTGCGATTCCGCGGCCGCATTGAGTACCGCCTCTTTGATGGTCCCGGCCGCGATGTTCACGCCGCCGTCGAAGTTCGCCGCGGCCACGATATTCGAAAGCGTCTGACGCGCTCCCGCCTGGTGTTCGGATGTCAATATGATTTCGGATGTAACGTCGGTCGCCGGGATAACGTGTAGCAGGGAGAGACTGGCACCTACGTCCGAGGCCGCGCTCTTCGCGTAGCGAAGAACTCTTACTGAGTCCGAGGACGATCCGATGGCACAAAGCCAGTTGCGGTGCTCCAGGGATCGGGGAGCGACCATCTCCGCATGTTGCGTTGTCAGGACCGGACACTCCGCGTCATCGAGAACTTTCGCGGCGGTGGAACCGAGCAGCATCCGTCGAAACTTGCCCGCGTGCGTGGGCATCACGATCAAATCGAATCCGTCTTTCCTGGCGGTCTCCGCAATAACGCTTGCAGCATCGCCGGCCAGAAGGATTCTGCCGCACGTTGCAGGCGGAAATTCGGATGCAAGAAAGTGCTCCAGTTTGTCTCTGGCGATACTCCAGTGTTCCTCCGCTATTTCGTTGCCGGGTCTGGCATACAGCTCGAATCCGCTGTGACTTGTGGGATCACAAACATGAACGAGACTCACTGTCGCGCCGCAGATTGCCGCGGCTCGATGGACATACGCGGCCATGGCCTCACACGAAGGTGAAAATTCGACCGGAAAGAGGATTTTGCGAATCATTTCTTTCTGTCCGGAATTTCGCAGACCGTTCCTATGAGCATCACAATTGCCGCCGCCGCTCACGGGGTCCCGTCAAGACGCGCGTCCACGGAAATTTCGGCACGGAAGAGTTTTGAGACGGGGCACCCGGTCTCGGCGGCTCTGACAGCCGCATCAAACGCGGCCTGTTTCGCGCCCGGCACACGAGCAAGCAAATCGAGATGACTTTTTGTGATGGCAAAATGCTCGCCGGCCTTTTCGAATGTGATCGTGGCCTTAGCCTCAAGCCGCTCCGCGGTCAGCCCCACCTTCCCGAGCTGCGAGGAAACGGCCATCGCGAAACAACCCGCGTGCGCGGCGGCCAGCAATTCCTCCGGATTGGTTCCGATGCCGTTCTCGAATCGTGTGCTAAAGGAATATTGCGTCTTGTCCAGAACACTGCTTTCCGTTGACAGCAACCCTTTGCCACTTTTCACATCTCCGCTCCACACTGCTGTCGCTTTGCGCTGCATGCTTTCGCCCCCTTTCCCCAGCCACTTGGTGGAAGCATTCACATTGCCACCGCGGATGAAGCGCGAGATTGCCTAACCCGTTTGCTGACGGAGTCTTAGTCCATACGACCATCGCTCGGCGAGAACCACCAGCGTAGAGCACGTCGTACCCTCGACAAACACGCCAACGTTTTGACAGTTCCCGTTTACTCGCGCATCGCCAAAAATGTCCGGCGCGCGAACTCACCCGGCGCCTTCCCGTTGTACGGAAGTTCACCAATTGGCGAAACGTCGTCATTGTTCCCGCGCTAAGCTGCTGATTGCCAGAGGTTTACGATTGGAGCGGGGATTGCCTTTCTAGATTGGGTGTTTCGGCAACGACGGGTTCGGCGAAGTTCACAGACTTCCAGAAACTTTACACCGGAGAAGGGGCCATGTTAGTCCAAGGAGTGACATGCCCCGAAGTCTTATCGAGTCTATAGCCCCACGCTATTGGACGAACTTGGCAATCTTGTGTTTGAGTCTATCTAGCGACGCTGATTGCAATTCGCACCACGGACTCCGATCGATGAACGAGACTACATGGCGGCAGACGACGGGGTGAAGGATGAACTCAATGTCAGGTTCCGTTACTCAGGCCAGCGGATATCGGGAAAGCGCGACTATGACGACCACATTCGATGGTCCTGAACAACCGATTCCGCGCAAGCGCGATCAACCCTCCTTCATCGACACGATTGTAGGGCGCCGCAGCGGCCTGCACGCGATTCTTTCCCAGGTCGAAGCGGTAGCCCCCACCAATGCCACCGTCTTGATCACCGGCGAGACCGGTACCGGCAAGGAAGTCATTGCTCGCGCGATTCACGAGCTCAGTCCGCGCCGAAGCCGGAACCTCGTCAAGCTCAATTGCGCCGCGATGCCTTCCGGTCTTCTCGAAAGCGAGCTCTTCGGACATGAGCGGGGAGCGTTCACAGGCGCCGTTGCTTCCCACCTTGGCCGCTTCGCGCTCGCGGATCGCGGCACGTTGTTTCTGGATGAAATCGGAGACATGTCCCTGGACCTCCAGCCCAAGCTGCTCCGCGTGCTGCAGGAACGCGAATTCGAGCCGGTAGGCAGCACGCGCACGACGCGGGTCGACGTCCGCGTGGTCACCGCCACCAACCGGGATCTCCAGCAGATGGTTCGCGACCGTGAATTTCGTGAAGACTTGTACTACCGCTTGAATATTTTCCCGATTTCTCTGCCTCCTCTTCGCGAAAGGAAAGGGGACATTCCGGAGTTCGTGCGGTATTTCGTGCAGCACTACGCCGACTCGATGGACAAGACTATCGATACCATCCCTGAAGAGACCATGAGGTTCCTCGTGCGCCACCCATGGCCCGGGAACATCCGCGAGCTGCAGAATTACGTCGCTCGTGGCGTCATCCTCTCCACGGACGGGCTCTTCAATTGCGCGCCTCCAGAACGAAGCGACCCGTTGCCGGCGGAGATTTCCAATCCGACCCTGGAAGACAAAGTTCGCAAGGAGATTCTTGCCGCATGCCAGCGAGCCAACTGGAAACTCGGAGGTCCGCGTGGCGCGGCCGCGAGACTCGGTCTCAAACGCACGACACTCTTTTACAAGATGAAGCGGCTCGGCATCACACCGCCTTCGGACAGTTCGCAGGACTGAACTGCCACGCAGCGCTCCCTGGGCGAGTGGCAAGCGCTTACACGATTCCGGCGGCTTTTCCCGATAGAGTTCGCACGTTTCCGAAATACACCAGCATCACTGGCCGCTAGGCTGGGATAGGAAGTCGGAGTACGGGTTCCGGTTTTCGGCGGCGGAGTAGGACAGCGCGGAGCAGAACTCGCAATTTCCATTGCGCAGGGGCCACAGGAGAAACGGAGTGAAGCCAATCCGAGTAGTAATCGTTGGTGGGGGTTTTGCGGCCGTTCAGTTCGCGAAAAACCTCCGAAAGAAGCTTGGCCCTTCCGAGTGCGAAATTCTCTTGTTCAGCCGCGAGAATCACATGGTCTTTCACCCACTTCTCGCGGATGTAGCGGGAGCTTCTATCAATGCGGACGCAGCGGCAGCCCCGCTGCGACAGATGCTTCCGGGCATCGATTGCCGAACCGAGCGGGTGCAGAGAATAGACCTCGCCAACTCAGAGATTGAGTTCGAGGATGGAAATGGCGCGCCGGCCCGCATGCATTACGACCACGTGGTAGTTGCTTGCGGTGCCGAAAGCAACTTGGGAATTATCCCCGGAATGATCGAGCACGCGTTCCCTTTCAAAGTCATGCGTGATGCGATTGATCTTCGCCAGCACATCGTGCGTCAGATGGAACAGGCCGAGGCCTCGTCGGATCCAGAGCGCCGGCGCTGGCACCTCAGTTTCATCGTCGTGGGAGCGGGCTTCAGCGGCGTCGAGGTCGCCGGAGAAATCAATGAACTTGTCCGGAGCAGCACGCGCTTCTACCGGAACTTTCGGAAAGACGATGTCGTCGTCACGCTGGTCCACTCCCAGGACCAGGTTTTGCCCGAAGTAGCACCGAAGCTGCGTGATTTTGCCGGCAAGAAGATGCGCAAAGCCGGCATCACCATCCTCCTGAATACCCGGGCTGTTGCGGCAACGCACGACGGAATCGAGATCAACAACGGACAGATGCTGCAGGGAGCCACAGTGGTCTGCACGATCGGAACCGCGGTCTCACCCCTGGTGCAGCGCCTCGACGTCCCCAAGGACCGGGGGCGCATACGCACTGCGCCCGAGATGCGCATTGAAGGACACACCAACGCGTTCATGTGGCGAGGTGTTTACCTCTTCAAGCTTCCGACGTGGTCGCGCAGAATCAAGGTCGCCTTGGACTGGTCGTGGGATGTGCTCTTCCCGCGCGATCTCGGCTTCCTCAACACCGACTCAGCCCAACATCTCACCCATGGGTACTATCGCCCGGGAGACTTCATTCACCGGCGGGGAGAGCCGGCCAGGGTCTTCAGCGTCATCGAAGAAGGCGAGGTCGAGATCTTGCAGGCGGGGGAAGAAAACCAGGAAGCTAAAGTTATCGACATACTGGGGAAGGGTGACTTTTTTGGCGAGGGAGCCCTCTTGGGAAATCGTCCGCATGAGACAAGCATTCGTGCCCGCAGCGTCGTCCGCTTGGTGCAAGTCGGTAGCGCTCTCTTCTCTCAAATCGCCGGCACCTTCGCCCCGTTCCGCGAACTCCTGGCCAAGACAGTCTCCCGCCGCTCGGGTGATTTGTGGCGTCGACTGCCCGGAACCAAATCGCTTCTGGAGGTTGAGCCCCTCGCGGCCTTGCTCGACCCGCTTCCCTCCGAACTCCTCCGGAAAGACGCGACGCTGGCGGAAGCGATCAAGGCCCTCAATGAAAGCCCTACGGGCCAGCTCCTGATCCTTGATGAAGAGCAACATCTATGGGGAACACTCGACCGACACGACCTCTATTATATTGTCGCTCGAATTGCTCTTTCTCCCGCGGAAACGCGAGGAAATGCCGCCCTGCGCCAGCTAGATGAACTTCTGCCGGGAGACCCCGTGTATGTAGCTCTCGGGGATTCGACGCTCTTGGCATCCACCATGATGGTTGATCACGGCATCACCTGGCTGCCCGTCGTCCAGAGCAAGGACGATACCCGGCCCGTGGGTTACCTCCGGGCTGAAAAGATCAGCAACCTCTTGATCCAAAAACTAGGGCATGCGGACTCAGATCATGCCCGGGCCGCAAGCTGAATATCCTCATGGTCGAGCTCGCTCCCTCCATTCTTTCCGCCGACTTCGCTCGGCTCGGCGCACAAGCACAGGCTGCCATCGAGGGAGGAGCGACCGTTCTTCACGTGGACGTGATGGATGGTCACTTCGTCCCGAACATCACGATCGGGCCGCCGGTCGTGGCTTCCCTTCGCAAGGCCGTGAACGTCCCGCTCGATTGTCATCTCATGATTGAACGACCGGACGAATTCATCCCTGCGTTCGCCGAGGCCGGAGCCGATTGGATTTCCGTCCACCAAGAAGCTTCCGTCCATCTCGATCGTACCCTCCGTCTCATTGCTTCGCATGGCTGCAAACCCGGCGTGGTCATCAACCCGGCCACACCGGTCCACTTCCTCGATGAAGTCCTTCCCCTGGTTCATCATGTTCTGGTCATGAGCGTGAATCCTGGATTTGGCGGCCAAACGTTCATCCCCTCTTCGCTGAAAAAAATCGAGACGCTTTCACGGCTCCGAGAGTCGCGCCGGCTAGACTTTCGCATTGAAGTCGACGGCGGAATTCACCAGGACACGGTGGCGGACGTGGTGCGGGCAGGTGCTCAAATCCTTGTCGCCGGCAGCGCTGTGTTCGAGCACGACACTCCGCGGGAAACTGCCAGGCAACTCCTGAGATCTGCCCTCAAGGCCACAGAGTGACCTGTTCGAGATCTCTCGTCTGTGGTCGCGGGAGCCGCTGCTTCAGATG
>WNGI01001562.1_pt1 | contig 20531 bp, 20 predicted proteins | sample 5400621 | NCBI WGS metagenome assembly WNGI01 (sample SAMN13153374, study PRJNA577476) | soil metagenome | isolation source: 20 cm soil or saprolite under Garry oak tree replicate 1 | place: USA:California | collected 2016-06-15
GCGAACTTCGCGGCGATCTCCGTCGGCACGGAGACCGACGGAAGCATCGTGTGCCCAGCCAACGTCAGCGCGGTCGTCGGCATCAAGCCGACGGTGGGCGTGACGAGCCGTGCCGGAGTCGTCCCGATCTCGCACACGCAGGACTCCATCGGTCCGCACGGGCGGACGGTCGCGGACGCGGCGGCGCTGCTGAATGCCCTCGCGCAGCGCACGCCGGACGCGCGCGATGCCGCCACCTCCGGCGTCCCGCTCGGATGGCAGGGCACGGGGCGGTCTCGGCCGGCGCTTCCGGCTGACTACACGGCGTTCGTGAACGCCAACGGTCTCAGTGGCGCGCGTGTCGGCGTGACCCGACAGGGCATCGACAACGCGCCGCCACAGGTCGTCGCGGCATTCGACAGCGCCATCGCGACCATCCAGAGCGCCGGCGCGACGGTCGTCGACCTCGACGGCGCCGGCTTCACCTTCGCTTCAGCCGACGGCGAGTTCCTCGTCCTCGTATACGACTTCAAGATCGATCTGCAGAAATACTTCGCGACGCGGGTCGGCGTCCCGATGGCGAGCAAGACCCTCGCCGACGCGATCGCGTTCAACAACGCGAACGCGTCAACCGAGATGCCGTACTTCTTCCAGGAGATCTTCGAGCTCGCGCAGTCCATGGACATCAGCGGCGCGAACCCGGGAGACAACCCGCAGGCCGCGTTCGGCGGGATGACCTACAACCAGGCCCTCGCGATCGATCACAACGCCGGGGTCAACGGGATCGACAAAGCGCTCAGCCAATTCAACCTCGACGCCGTGGTTGCACCGACCGACAGCCCCGCGTGGACGACCGACCTCATCATGTCGGACCACTTCGTCTTCGCGAGCTCGGGCCTCGCGGGAGGTCCCGGCTACCCGATCGTCCAGGTCCCGGCCGCGAACGTGCTTGGCATGCCGATCGGCATCAGCTTCCTCGGCACCGCCTTCAGCGAGCCGACGCTCATCAAGCTCGCCTCGGGGTTCGAGGCGAAGACCCACGCGCGAACGCAGCCGACATTCACCGGTAACATCACAACGGCAAACACGAACGGCACGACGCTGCAGCCGCCCAAGCCGCCGAAGAATGCGACGGGCATGCGTCCACACCGCATCTAACACCGCGACCCCGGGACGAAAGGGAGGACCTCGCGTCCTCCCCTTCGCCCGGCCGGTCTCCCCGCTCAGACGTGGACCCTTTGCACCACCCAGCTGACAAGGGTCCGCGGCGCGTCCGCAGCACTTGGCGGTACGTCGAGTAAGCCGTGCCCCGCGCCGGCGAACGTGACGATCTCGATGGACTTGCCCTCGTTCTTCAGCTGATTGAGAAGCGCCGTCGTCTCGGGGACGGGAATCCGGTCATCCTCGGTGCCGAGCATCCACAGACTTCGCACCGAAAGCTGTCGCCAATACGGCAGCGGATCGAATCCTGCGGGGCCGGCCGATGCGAGCCGCCGCGAGATCTCCTCGCGCGAGAGCTGGCCCTCATCTCCGCGCGCGAGCCGTTCGTACAGGTTCGTGAGGCGCTCCGTCACCGGCGTCGAGCTCGCGAGGGCGATGAACGCAACCTTGCCGCTCATCGCCGCGGCCTTCGGTGCGATCCATCCCGCCTGGCTCGCGCCGATGAGCCCGATCTCGTCCTTCCGCACGTCCGGTATGGACGCGAGAGCGGCGACCGCACCGGCGATATCGGCCGAAAGCAGATTGAAGTGCCCGTTGTCGCCCGGACAGCAACTCCCCTGCGACTCGCCAACACCGCGCTTGTCGTACGAGTACACCGCGACTCCGGCGTCAACGAGACTGGCGAGGGCACCGGCGTAGCCGAGTCGTCTCTCCGGTCCTGCGCCATGGATCCAGATGACGGCCGGGTGGGGGCCGGGTTTCGACGGAAGGTAAAGCGTGCCGGCTTGGACCGCACCCTCGCACGTGTAGTGGACAAGGACCTCTTGATGAGTCAAGACCGTCGTCGCCTGACCGAACCCCGCCGGCGGAGCGTTGCACGACGCTGTCGGTGGATCCGAAAGGTAGTCGAGCACGAATAGCACCGCCGCGATGCTCGCCCCAATGCCAACGAGAGCGAGCAAGAACGTGATCAGTCTTCGCCGCATCTCTCGCCTTCCCTATTTCTCGCGTCTGCGCTCGCTGACCTGGCTACGTCTCCACAGCCAACGCACCGCGTTCGCGCAGGATCGCCTCCGTCTCCGCGGCGAGACGCTCGACGAGCGCGCCCGCGGGCTCGATCGAATCGATGAGTCCGGCATCCTCACCCATGAACAGCACGCCGCGGTCAGCGTCGCCTGACGCGCGGGCTGCGTCTATTTGTGGAAGCACCTCGCGCGATCGGCGGCGGAGCTCCCCTTCGCGACCCAGCCACTGCTCGATGAAGCTGTTGCGACGAACGCGTGAGTACGCACCAGGCCAGACGTTGCCCCTCACGATGTCCGGGATCTCGGTGATGAGGGTGTCGTGGCCATCGCTTTCGACGATCGCGCGCTTGTAGCCGTCCGGGAACGGCGATTCCCGCGTCGCGACAAATCGCGTTCCGAGAAGTGCGCCGTCCGCACCGAGGACAATCGCCGCCGCGATACCTGCGCCATCGGCGATGCCTCCGGCGACGAGAATCGGAACGCTGGGAAGCGCACGGATCACCATGCGCGCGAGCGGCAGTGTCGCCATGACCCCGACGTGCCCGCCGCCCTCGGTGCCCTGCGCGACGACGACGTCGGCGCCAGCCTCGGCAGCCCGCTTCGCTTCACCGAGCGTATCGGCCTGGTGCATTAAGAGCGCGCCCGCTTCGTGGACTCGCTTGGCAAGCGCACGCAGGTCGTACTCGGGCCGAGGCCACGCGGTCGCGATCACCCGGGGCCGAGCCGCGACCACAGCGTCGACCTGCTCCTCGTCCGCGCCGAAGAGCAACAAGTTCAGGCCGAACGGCCGGTCCGTAAGCGAGCGAATCTTTTCGACCGCGGCGCGAATGGCGTCCGAGGACATCGAGGTCACGCCCAACGTACCGAGGCCGCCTGCACCGCTCACCGCGGCAACCAGCTCCGCAGTCGTGGCGCCGGACATTCCGCCGAGAACGATCGGATGGCGAATGCCGAGCAGCTCAGTGAGTCGTGTCTTGATCATGGCCGCCCCCTCAGGGGCGGAACGGTAGTCCGGATTCAGCTTCTTCGCAGAAGGAAATCAACCCCACATAAGCGGCTGCTACTTGAGGTCGCCATTTGCGACTTCAGGTATCAGCAAGTGCGACCGTATTCGGAGGCGGCACCCGGAACTAAAGCCTCGACCGGACCGTGCGGGCCACAACGCAGCGAAGTACGATGCGAATGTCACAACCGCCAAGGGGAGGGCGTCCTGACGCACACCATCACGCTGATCCCGGGTGACGGGACGGGCCCGGAGATCGTCGAGGCCACACGTCGTGCGATCGAAGCGACCGGCGTGAAGATCGAGTGGGACGTTCACGATGTCGGCATGCCCGCGATGGCAAAGCACGGCACGCCTTTTCCAAAAGAGGCCCTCGAGTCGGTGCGGCGCAACCGTGTCGCGCTCAAGGGACCGCTCACGACCGAGCTCGGCACCGGGTTTCGGTCGGTGAACGTGGCGCTCCGCAAGGAGTTCGACCTATACGCGAACCTGCGACCGGCGAAGACGTATCCCGGGGTCCCCGCGCCGCGCGGCGATGTGGACCTCGTCGTGGTGCGCGAGAACATCGAGGATCTCTACGCGGGCATCGAGTTCGACGTCGACTCGCCCGAGGAGCGGGAGGTCCAGGCGGTCATCGAGCGAGTCGGCAAATCGAAGATCCGCGAGCATTCGGCGCTCGCGATCAAGGCGATCAGCGTGGAGGGCTCGCGCCGAATCGTGAAGTTCGCCTTCGACTACGCGCGAACGAACAAGCGCAAGAAAGTGACCGCAATCCACAAGGCGAACATCATGAAATTCGCCGACGGCCTCTTCCTGCGCGTCGCCGGAGAGGTAGCCCGGGACTATCCCGAGATCCAGTTCGAGGACCGCATCGTCGACAACATGTGCATGCAGCTCGTCGTGAAGCCCGACCTGTACGACGTGCTCGTCGCACCGAACCTGTACGGCGACATCGTGAGCGACCTCGTGGCCGGGCTCGTGGGCGGCCTCGGCGTGGCCCCCGGCGCGAACATCGGCGAGAACGGAGTCGCAATGTTCGAGGCGATCCATGGCAGCGCGCCGAAGTACGCCGGCCAAAACAAAGTGAACCCGATGGCGTTAATGCTCGCGGGGGTTCTCATGCTTCGACACATTGGCGAGCGCGAGCCCGGCGATCGACTCGAGCGTGCCATCGCCTCGGTGGTGGCGGAGGGGAAGGACGTCACCTACGACCTCAAAGCCAACCGCGACGATCCCACCGCGGTCGGGACGAAGGAATTCGCGGACGCCGTAATCAAGCGGATGCGCAACTGATGCCGACCACCGATCCGACCAATCCAAAGCGCTACTGGCACACGACCGGGAGCCGCGGCGAGTTCCAGTTCGGCTTCTCGCGGGCGATCCGGCATGGGACTGTCGTCCGCGTGTCCGGGACCGCGGGGATCGGACCAGATGGCGCCGTCGTGTCCGACGATGTCGTCGAGCAGATGCGCGCCGCGCTGCAGACCATGAAGGAAGCCCTGGCCGAGCTCGGTTGCAAGATGAACGACGTGATCATGACCCGCGTGTACGTCCGCAACGCGACCGATATCCAGAGCGTGGCCGTCGTGCACGGCGAGACCTTCCGTGACATCCGCCCGGCGTCGACCATCGTGAAGGTCGACTTCATCGACCCAAAGATCCTCGTGGAGATCGAAGCAGAAGCCGTCTACGGCGGAGCGGACGAAAAGGCGAGTACCGCCCCGACTGGTTGACACTCCGAACCTGAGTTTCGTGTCGTAAAAAGGAGCACACACCTCATGAGCACTATCAAGATCGTGGTTGTCGGCGGCAGTGGGCTCATCGGGTCAAAGCTCGTCAAGAAGCTTCGTGAGCGCGGGCACGAGGCGGTGGCGGCGTCACGGGATTCCGGGGTCAACACACTCACTGGCGAAGGCCTGGCCGAAGCCATGAGAGGCGCGTCGGTCGTCGTCGACGTGTCGAACTCACCTTCCTTCGAGGACGCTGCAGTCCTGAAGTTCTTCGAGACGTCAACGCGCAATCTCCTTGCCGCGGAGGCCGAGGCAGGCGTGGGACATCACGTTGCGTTGTCGGTCGTGGGAACCGAGCGTCTGTCCGAAAGCGGCTACTTCCGCGCAAAGATCGCCCAGGAGAAGCTAATAAAGGAGTCTCCGATCCCCTACTCGATCGTCCATGCGACGCAATTCTTCGAGTTCGTCAAGAGCATCGCCGACGCCGCCACTGACGGAAGCACGGTTCGGCTGGCACCTGTGCTCATCCAGCCCATGGCCGCCGACGACGTCGCCGATGCGGTCGCTTGGATCGCGGTGGGCGCGCCGGTGAATGGCATCGTTGAGGTGGCGGGGCCCGAACAGTTTCGCCTCGACGAACTCATCCGACAGGACCTCAGCGCCCGCAACGATCCGCGCGATGTCATCGCTTACCCGCAAGCGCGCTACTTCGGTGCGATGCTGAGCGAGCGCACACTCGTTCCGGGCGATGACGCGCGACTAGGCGAGACGCGTTTCGAAGACTGGCTCGGCCTGTCCCTGACTGCGACTAAGACCGCGAGGTAAATACGAATGTCCAACACCATCAGGGTCGTCGTCACCGGAGCGACGGGCCAGGTCGCCTACGCGCTCCTGCCGCGAATCGCATCGGGCGAGATGTTCGGACCCGACACCGAGATCGACCTGCGCCTCGCCGACATCCCGCAGATGATCGACAAGGCCAAGGGCGTTCTCATGGAGCTCGAGGACGGCGCGTACCCGCTGCTCGAGCGGGTGAGCGCATCGGCGGATCGCGCCGAGACGCACGACCATGCGGACTGGGTGCTCCTAGTCGGATCGGTGCCGCGCGGTCCCGGGATGGAGCGCGGCGACCTGATCCGCAAGAACGGACCGATTTTCGTCGACGAAGGCAAGGCCATCCAGCGGTACGCAGCGTCGTCGGTGCGCATCGTCGTCGTCGGGAATCCGTGCAACACCAACTGCCTCATCGCGCGCGCGAACGCGCAGAGGATTCCCGATGACCGATGGAGCGCGATGACACGGCTCGATCAGAACCGCGCGCGCTCGCTGCTCGCGACGAAGGCCGGGGCGCGCGTGCGCGATGTGAAGAAGCTCGCGATCTGGGGCAACCACTCGGCGACGCTCTTCCCCGACTTCACCAACGCCGAAGTGAAGGGCAAGTCCGCGGACAAAGTGGTCGACCGCAAATGGCTCGAGAGCGAATTCATCCCGCAGGTGCAGCAACGCGGCGCGGCCGTCATCGCCGCGCGCGGCGCATCGAGCGCGTTCTCCGCGGGGCAGGCGCTCGTCGATCATGTCCGCTCGCTCATCACGCCGACCCCGAAGGGCGACTGCTTCTCGGCCGCGATCGTGAGTGACGGCAGCTACGGCATACCGAAGGGATTGGTCAGCTCGTTCCCGCTGCATTCAAAGGGTGACGGTTCCTTCGAGATCGTCGCGAACGTCGCGCTCGACGAGTTCGCGAAGGGGAAGATCGCCGCGACCGTCGCCGAGCTCGAGAAGGAACGCGACCTCGTGAAGGACCTGTTGGCCACGTGAAGACCGATCCAATTCGCGAATCTCTGCGCACGGCCTCGAGTTACCTGAGCGAACATCCCGAGGAGGCTCGGTACACCGACTCCATAGCCACGGCAACACTGGAGAAAGGTCTCCGCGTCCGGGTGGAGGGACCAGCCGGCGAGCGAATCTCAACGGACATGCCTGCGTCGGTCGGTGGGGCCGGCTCGAGTCCGTCTCCTGGGTGGCTTTTCCGGGCCGCGCTTGCCAGCTGCGAGGCCACCTTGATCGCGATGCGAGCGGCGGTCCAGGGAATTCAGCTGAGCCGACTCGAAGTTGCCGTCGATAGCGAGTCCGATGACCGCGGAATCCTGGGCCTCGACGAGGGGGTGCCGGCCGGTCCGTTGCGGATCCATGTTCGAGTACGGCTGGCATCGCCTGACGCAACCGAGGGCGAACTGCGGAACATCGCTGATTGGGGTGACCGGCACTGTCCGGTCTCCGACGCTGCGCGTCGCTCGATCGAGACTACGGTGGACGTCGAAACAGGGCCGGGTTAAGGCCGGCCGGGTACTCCACTCGGCGGGCCGCCACGGCCAGGCGTTGGCGCGATCGGAATTCCGCTCCGGCCCGGAGTGAAGTTCGATTTTCCGTGGACGCGCTGCTGAACTTCTATGGCACGCTGGATTCCGCGCTGCGCCGCTTCGGGCAGACGCGTCGCGAGCGCCTGCAGTCGCGCGAGATGGTCGGTGCTCGCCGCTGACGCACGGGCCAGCGCCGCGTCACGCTGCGACGTCTCGGGCAACGTCGCGACGCGACTGAGCACGTCGTCGACGCGACCGGCGGCCGCGGTGTACTCATCGGTTCCGACGCCGACCGCCGACGAGCGGCGGGCGACGAGCGTCTCGAGATCCGCGAGGCGGCGATCCGACTGCATGACGAGCGTGTCGAGACGCACGACGTCGTCCGAAGCGAGCGTCACCTGAACCTCTTCCGCGGCGCGCTTGAAGCCGTACGCAGAGTCGCCCGGCAGGCTCGACGCTGCGGCCACGCCACCAGCCGTGGCCAGCAGCGCGAGGACGAGGATGGCAGCGACAGCGGGACGCAACGCGGGAACCCGCGACCATCCGAGCCGCGAGGCGCGCGGTGCCTCGAAAGACACCGGCGCGGCGAGAAGCGCCGACCGCAGCTCGGCGCGGAATGCCGGCCGCGGAGCGACCTTGCCGTAGCGGCCGATCCGCTCACCGAACTCGAGAAGCTCGCGCTCGTTCTGAGTGCTCATGACTCGAGGTCTCCAACGAGGTCACGCAACGCTGCGAGTGCGCGCATCTGTATGCCGCGGATCGTGCTCTCGGACTTCCCGATGACGACGGCAGTCTCCTTCGTGGAGCGGCCCTCGAGATAGCGCAGCACGATGACTTCCTGCTGGAGCGTCGTGAGCTGCGCGACCGCCGCCCGCAGCCGGCGCACCTCGTCACCGGCGCTCGCGAGCTCCTCCGGCCCGGGCGCCTCGCTCGGATGCGCGAGCGCATCTTCGTAGCTTGCCTGCGGACGCTCGCGGCGCATCCGGTCGGTGATCACATTGCGCGCGATCGTGTAGAGGAAGGCGAGGAAGGGCCGGCGCGGCTCGAACCGAGGTATCGCGACGAGCGCGCGATGGAATACTTCGCTGGTCACGTCTTCAGCCTCGGCGTCGACGCGCAGACGGAAGTAGGCGTAGCGGTAGACCGCGTCGACGTGCCGGTCGTACAGGGCCGCGAACGCGCGGCGATCGCCTGAAGCGGCTCGACGCGCCAAATCCGGTTCATCTACCTGTTTATCGCTCGACGGATCGGGATCGTTGAGTGCTGGCGTGCCCATTCCCTCTCACATTGCGGCTCGTTGCTGGCGGCAACGCACGGCTCGCAGCGGTATTAGGGGACGGTCCGGTACCAAAGTCCTACCCCTGTCGCCTTCAACGATCGGAGCCTCCCAAGCGATAGGCCTGAAACGGGCACGAGAGAAAGGACGGACCGCGCATGATTCTTGGCAACGTCCTCGCGCACCTCAGCACCCTCAAGGGCGCCGCTGCCGCCGCCGTTGTCGCGGCCGCCGCGGTGGGCACTGGCGTCGCCGCGACGAACGATGACGTTCGGACGGCCGTCACCACCGCAGTCGAGACCGTCACCGGACAGGCTTCCGCGAAGCCGGCGGTCGTCACGGCACGGAACGATGCGGACAAGAAGCTCCGTGACGCGTTCCAAAACGATCAGCAGAAGCTCGCGAAGCTGCACAGCACCCACGTCGACAGCACCGATCGCGCGAAGCTCGACGACACGATCAACACCGCCGACGCGAAGCTGCGCGCGCGCCTGACTCAGGCGCTCAACGATGTCGCTGCACTGACCCTCGGCCGCGAAGGTCTTGAGTCGCCCAAGCCGACGGGCTCGCCCGACATCAAGATCCCGTTCACCGCGGATGCACAATCCAAGATCGACGAGATCGTGGCGACCGCGATCACAGACATGGACAAGCTTGCGACCGACGCGGAAACCGCCGTCGCGGCTCTTCCGACCTTCACGCCTGGCAAGCCGGCCGACGCCGGGAAGCCGGCGAGCGTTCCGACCCCGCCAGCTCACCCGACCCCGTAAACCGCGCCCCCTTTTCGAGCACCCCGGCAAGACCGCCGGGGTGCTTTTCTTTTTGTGGGCTAGTGGCTTACGGCATCACCGCGGCATCGACGAACATCACCGATCCGAGGGCCATCCCAACGGCGGCGACCTGTGAATCCGGAGCGACGTCACCGAGCTCATCGCCCGCAGCCGGCGCCCGCAGCCGCGTGGCGAGCGCCATCCGCGTGACCGGTCCGTACGCGCCGGTCGGCTCGATCCCGTTGTCCTGCTGGAACGTGCTCACGGCGTCCGACGTCATCGGGCCGTAGTAGCCGGTGACGCGATCGATGTAGCCGAGCTTCTCGAGGGCGGTCTGCAGCCGCGCGACGTCATCGGACTCTGTGTCGACATCGAGGTCGACGACGGGCACGTCCGACGGATTCGCGACGAGTGACTGCACGATGGCCGCAGCGGTCGGCGCGCCGAACGAGCCCGTGGGCGGGACGCCGTTCGACTCCTGGAACGCCGTGACCGCGGCTTCGGTGAGCGGTCCGAACCGCCCGCCACCCGCGGCCACCTCGTCCGCGTCCAGAAAGCCGAGGTACGCGAGGTCCCACTGGAGCAGCGCGACCTCATCGCTGACGGTCTCGGGCTCAAGGCCGGCGGAGGGGACGAAGCCTTGGTCGTCGATCGTGCGGAGCGCGGCGCGCGCCACGGCCTCGGCCCGATCGGCGGAGCAGCCTCGGACGAGCGACATGTAGTAGGTCCAGTTCCAGGTCGGACCCGGGTCGCTGTGATTGGTCCGGGGCACCTCGTTGTGGCCGATGATGTGGTTGCGGTCCGTCGGGATGCCGTAGCGCCGGGCGATCGCGCACACCAGGAGCGCCGAGCTGCGGTACTGCGCGTCGGTGTGATAGATGCCGTGCCGCGGGTCGAACTCGTGCTCGATGCCGATGCTGTACGGGTTGGCGACAACGGCGTGATACGCCGTGTCGGCCTCGGCGACGAATTGCAGGATCCCGCCGCCCCACGCCTTGACCAGGTAGTGCGCGCTGACGCGCGAGCGCGGATTCTGGAACCAGTTGACGGCCGAGAACCAGGTGCCGTCGGTCTCGTGGATGACGATCTGTGTGATGGCCATCGTCCGGCCGGAGTCGTAGTTCGCTCGCGCGGCGGGCACGTACTCGATAGGTGGGTAGTACGGCGGGGGCGCGGCAAGCGCAGGCGCCGGCGCGGCGAGCGCAAACCCGAGGACAAGAATGAAAAGGACGGCCCAACGCATCAGCAGGAGCGTGCAACCTACTTAGCGCCGATCAGTCGCGACAAGGTCCCAAGTACTCATGTCCTATCCGCGTTACCGCACGCGGCTGTAACACCCACCAATCTGGTACCGCCGATGTCTTGACGACCTGCGCAGCCGCGCAATCGCGGCGCGTTTTCGGCATGACGTTGTCACGTCGCTGTAACGCCTAGAGGCCTCGCTGTAACGCCGTGGTAACGCGCGTGCCCATGCCGCCTCAATGCGGCGGCCGGACGATCGCATGAGGTGAGCGCTCTCCAGCAGCTCGGACTTGTTCTCGCCGGGGCAGCGATCGGACTGGCGATCAGCTTTTTGATTCTCTTTTCGCGAGGCACCACTCCGTCGACGAGCGCGCGACCACCGGAGTCGAGCGCCTCGCCAGCGATGAGCACGATGATTCCGACCGCGAGCGCCTCACCGAACGAGACCCCGGTCCGCACCGCTGAGGGCGTCGCGGCACCCGTGCCCGAGCCGGCAGCGCCGAAACTCACTCCGCAACCGACGGAGCCTCCGACGCCGACTCCACAACGGCCCGTCGCTTCGCCGGCTCCGCCCGCTACGCCGACACCGACCCCGATCGCGACACCCACGCCCACCGCGGTTCCGACGCAGGCGCCATCACCCTCGCCGACACCAACCGCGTCACCGACTCCAACGGCATCGAGGAGCGCAACGCCTTCACCATCGCCATCGCCCACACCGACACCGACACCGACACCCACTGCGACGTCGATCCTTCCGACCCTGCCGCCCGTGCCGACTCCGACGATCAAGATTCCGTAACAGGTTGCGCACCGGCACAAACAAACGCTTGGGCGGATACTCCGGTCAAGCTCCGTCAGGCGGAGCCAGAAAGGGGTGGCAGGATGCGGATGACCGTAATTGCGGTCGCGATCGCGGTAAGCGCACTGCTCGGTGGGAGCATCGCCCTGGCGGAGGACACGGGCTATCACCCGAACGGAAACTCGTGCGACGCTGGCCACGGCGCCTTCGGCGCGTTCGCGCATCACGACGCGTTCGACAACGGGGGAATCAACTGGCGATCGGTGGACGCAAGGGAAGACGGTGGACTCGGCCACGACACCGGACCGACGGAATCCGGGTTCTCTGCCTTCTGCAAGACCCAGCCGTAGACCCGGCTGAGATCGAAACGAGGCCCCGTGGAGCATCCACGGGGCCTTTGCTTGACTAGCGGGCCGACTCCCCGAGAGCGGGTGGTTCCTCCGATGGTGCGAGCCGCAGCGGACGTGTCTCGACCGAGCGAATCGGCTGCAGGTGGATCGCGCGGGCGCGGTCGAAGCTCGCGATCCAGTTCCAGAGCACGCGGCCGGGATACATGAGCGCGTCGATGAGCCGCTGCAGCACCATCTCGAGCGCATCGGCGATCTTCGCGACGAGCCGGAACACGTAGACCACGGCCTCGGCGATAAGCCACACCGCGGCCCAGAGCAGCAGCACCGCGAACGCGCCGACGAAGATGACGCCGACCGCGACCACGCTCACCGCGAAATAGACGGCCGCGGCGACGGCGACCACTCCTATTAATAGGAGAAGGCCCGCTACGCCGAGCACCCGCAGGATCCCACCCAGCAGCACCGCGAGCGGCGGCAGCGCGCGGCTCACGGCGCGCAGGACAAGCGCGACGACGAGCATCACAAGCGCGAGCGCGCCGACGACGAGGATCCACGCGAGCCACGGCATCGCGATCGCGCCCCACGCGATGAGCGCGGTCGCGACGAGCATGAGCGGGATCGGGAACGTGAGCGCGATCCCCTCGAACTTGTTCGCGAGGTCCGGCGGGATGAAGTCGGTCACGATGATCGACGCGCGCCACAGCGCGAGGAAGAGCGACAGGAGCAGGAAGCAGACGGCGAGCGCGAGCGCCGTGCGTGTGAGCCACCGTCGCGGCGTCGGCGCGAGATCGTCCCACGGACCGAGGTGCGTCATCCCGATGAGATCGAAGAACACGAGACCGAGCATGAGCGCGCCGACGAACGAGGCGATCGCGTACGCGACCGTGATCTCGCGGAACCACTCCGGGAGGAACGTCACCGAGGCGCCGATCGCCTTCTCGTGGCTCGCGATCGAGAGAGCCGCGTCCGCGAAAAGGAAGAGGAGCAGCCCGCCGAAGAAGAGGAATCCGCCAATCACGCGCCACCCCGCCCAACGGTCGGAGTTCCCGCGCAGTGCGCCCGCCGCGGAGCGCGCCTGCGCGCCGAGACGATCGCTGCCGTTCTCGGCATGCGTCGCGGCCTGATCGACGAGCGGGCTGAAGAGGCCGACGATCGCGCCGGTGATGGCGGCGACCGGCCAGTTCGCCGCGTTGCGCGCCGTGAAGAAGAGTCCGGCCGCCGCGCCGGTGAGCGCGCGCCCCGGCCGATCGAGCACCGGACGGAAGTAATCGCGGAGGTTACGAAGCAGCCGGTACGGCGCGGTGGGCGTCGCGCGGCGGAGCGGTGGATCGATCTCGGCGCGCGCGAAGACGGCGGGCACGCGCAGCAGCGCGGCGAGCGCGCCCACCAGCACGCGCGCCGGAATGCCGAGGAGCGTGACGAGCACGATCGCGAAGAGCAGCAGGTACCAGCGCTCGAGGATCGGACGAAGGCTCTCCAACAGGGCGACGATCTCGTTCATCGGCCGGTCGCCTTCAGCTGCTCGACGATCTTGTCAGCGGTTGTCGCGGCCCACGGCAGGAAGACCGGCGTGCGCGCGTTCAGCGTCTTGAATGTCGTCTCCCAGTCGCGCTGGCCCTTGCCCTGATCGCTCGGGTCGTCGCGGTGATAGAGCCCGACGACGACATCGCTCTGCTCGAGGTCCGGGCGGACCGGGTTGCCGACGGTGTCGGTCATGTCGGAGAAGAGCACGAGCTTGTGCTTGCCCGGATTCGCACCGAAGACCCCGCCCGCGACCGCGAGCCCGCCGTAGATGTCGGTCCCGACCGGGTCCTGCACGGGCGACGCGCCGCGGATCGCGGCCTGCGTTCGCTCGATGAACGTCGCGACGGTCTGCGCGTCCTGCGCGGCTGCGGCCTGCGCGATCTCATTCACCTTTGTCTGCCACTCCTTCGCCGCGGTGTTGTACGCGCGCACCTTGGCGCTGTAGTCGTTGCACTCGAGCTGGTTGATCGGCGCCTTTGGCGCGATCGGCGCGACCGGGTACTCGGCTGCCGATGACTTCGGCACCTGACTCAACGGCAGGAAGATCTCGCGCATGTCATTGGAGTTGTGGCTGATCCACGTGCCGAAGACCGAATCGCCGGGACGCAGGTCGAGCCCGCCGAGCGCGCCGGCGACCGTGTTGAGCGCGGTCATCGGGAGCTGCGGCCACGGATACGAGGGAGAGCGCTTGGCGTCGCCGGTGTACGCGCGGTCGATGAGGAAGCCGTAGGTAACCGACGCGCCGGACCCACCCGGCGTGGTCACGGGCTCGAGCGTCGGCGCGGGGCAGAGGCTCCCGTTCGCGCCCAACCCGCCGCAGCCCGCGACGAGAAGCGCCGCAATGAGCGGAAGCGCGAGACCCAGCCGGACGCGCATGCCCCTCGTCACGTTCTCCTTCGCGAAACTAGCGCGTGAAGATAAGAATTGCGCACGCTTGCCTGCCCGGAAGACATGCAATCGGTGGGCCATCTAAATACGAACGCGGAAGCCGGTGGATTTCACCCCGGCGCCGAGCTCCGGCGCCGGGGTGCGTTATCTACCTAGAACTTGCCCGATGCGGTGACGACGTCCTGCTGGTGGACCTGGGTCGGCGTGAACTGGATGCCGTACCACCAGACGACGGTCTGAACGTTGTTCGTGTCGGTCCAGAGCGCATGGAAGGTGTTGTCCGAGCCGACGGCAAGATCGGTGTAGTCACCGATGAACCCACCGCCGAAGTGGTAGCGCGTGTTGATCGGATGCGTGCTCACCTTCTGACTCGTGCCGGCGCCGACGTTCGCGACGTAGTAGTCGAGGCGGGCGTTGTTGATGTAGTTGCCGAGGGTCGTGCAGTTGATGCGTCCCTCAGGCGCAGGCGGCGACGAGGCGCACGTCTGCCATGGCGAGACGACGTCCGCCGCGTACGAAGACATGTACACGCGGCCGGATGCAGAGATGGCAACGCCCGGCCAGAACGTCTCGACCCTACCCGGATTCGAAGGGGCATTGAGGGTCGTTCCGTCCGGATTGGTTACCGGATATCCGAGCGCCGCCCGGTTCGACGCGTTGAGCGCCGAGAAGATCGGCGCCGGTGCGCTCCAGCTGACTCCGCCGTCCGACGACTTGCTGAAGACCGCGGCGGCGTGGCAGTTCGCCCTCACCGCAGGGGTGCCGACGATGAAGTAGGCGCAGTTCGGGTCACCCGCGAAGGTCGCGCCGCTGTTCGGCACCTCGGCCGTCCATGCGGCATAGAGGTCGCCGTTGGGGGCGGCCGCGGCCGCGGGGAAGCTGTTGACGCGGAAGACCGTGTTCGCGGGCGGAATGATGTCGCTGAGGGTGGACACGGCGATCGGCGTGCCGAAGCTCGCGCCACCGTCCGTCGACTTGACCACGTACGTGCTGCTGAGCTGCGCGAGCCGCGTCGAGCCTTCGAAGAACACGTACAACGTGCCATCGGGACCGACGACCGGTCGCGAGCCCTGGTCGTAGAGAACGTTCGACGAGATGTTCGTCGGGGCGGTGAACGTCGCGCCGCCGTCGCTCGAGAACGCGAAGAAGATCGGCGACTGAACGTAGTTGCCCTTCGTGGCGCTGAAGATGTAGCGCGTCCAGCTCACGTAGACGCGGTCACGGAAGCGGCTCGTGGAATGCGCGTCGGCCGCGATCCACTCTTTGTCGTTGAGCGTGGACGGAGATGTCGTCTGGTTGATGAAGGTCGGCTGGCTCCAGTGGAGGTTCCCGCCTCCGTCGAAGGTCCCTTTGTTGACCGCGACGGTGTTGGGCGCGGAGGTGCGGTTGAAGCCGAGACCCGCGTAGTACACGTGACCGCTGCTGTCGAACGACAGCGCCGGGTCGCCGCCGGCGTCGTAGATCCCGCCGGCAAGCCGGTCGACACCCGGGATCAGCGTCCCAAGGTGCGCCGGGTCGCTCGAGGTGCAGCACCAGGTGTGGCCGCCGTCGTTCGAGAAATAGGTCCCCGAGTAGCCGTCGCCGAGCGCGCTGCACGGCGTGCCGTTCACCGAGCAGGTCCAGGTGCGCGTCACGTAGTCGTTGGCCGCGGCGACGACGCGGTTCGGATTGTTCGGATCGACGGCGATCGCGGTCTCGTTCTGCGATGCCGCCGCGGTGTCCTGGTTCACCGTGATCGCGGGAGCCAAAACAGTCGTCCCGTCGAGCGGGCTCGAGAGAACGTGCGCGGGCGTGATCGCGGAGGGGGACGTCGCGGCGTCCTCCTGGTCTGCCTCCTGTTCGATCAACGCCGAGAAGCGGGTCTGCAGGCCCGCGGTGCCGTTCACCGCAGCGACCTTGCCGGCGAGAGTGGTGAGGTCGTACGTGGGTTGGTCGGCGTTGGCGCTTTGCGGCGTGCCCGGGAACACGATGATCAACGCCGAGATGCCGAGCGCGACGATCAGATGGCGCAGCGAATGACGCACTTCATCTCCCCCTTCCGAGAATGCGCGAGCGGATGGTAATGCCGCAGCATGGAGTGAGATGGCGCCAACGAAGCTCGCGCTCTCGCTCAAAGGGACCGGAATCGTCTTCGTCGGGAGCCGCGGCGCCGACATAAAGGGTCCATCACGCCGGGGCGCAGGTGTATACGCGTGGGACACGCGTCACGTTTCGGACTACGAAGTCCGACCGACCGCCGGCTCGCTGCGATTGCTCTCTGCGCAGATCCTTCCAGACGGCGCGCTGCTTCGCTACTCGCTCGCTGGCTTGCAAATCGAGCGACGCATCCGCGTGGCGAGCTCGATCGAGGACGTATGGTCGATCGAGAATTCGGGTCGGAGCGACGCGACGTTCGAAGCCGACATAACCGTCGACGCAGACTTTCGCGACCTCTTCGAGGTCCGCGACCGCAAGCGCAGGACGAAGGGCCAGCGCGAGCCCGCCGCGGCCAACGGTCATCGACTCCTCTTCCGGTACACGGCCGTCGACGGCGTGAGGCAATCGACCGAAGTGCTGGCGCCGGTCGACGCGTGGCAGACCGGCGACGGTCCCGCGAGTGGCCGGGTCGCGGTCAGGGTCGCGCCTGGCGACCGGCGTTCGATAGAGATCGACATCCGCGTCCACTCGACGCTTCCCTCCCCCGTCGTCGCGGACCGCGACTGGGACGCGTGGCTGCGCACGTCCACGAAGTTCGCGAGCGACTCGCCGGACCTCGACGCATGGATCGAGCGCAGCTCCCTCGACCTGTTTCTCCTTTCGGATCAGACAGCCGACGGGTACTTCCCGTTGGCGGGCATCCCGTGGTTCGTCGCGCCGTTCGGACGCGATTCGATCATGACCGCGCTCATGACGCTGCCGCTGCGCCGCGATCTCGCGCCCGCCGTGCTACGGGTGCTCTCTGATCACCAGGGCACGCACGACGTTCCCGAGCGCGACGAGGAGCCGGGACGGATCCCTCACGAGATCCGGCAGGGCGAGATCGTGCGGACGGGCGGCGCCTTCGGCACGCCCTACTACGGAACAGTCGACGCGCCGCCGCTTTTCGTGTGGCTCGCGGCTGAGGCGGCGCGCTGGATACCCGAGCGCGACCTCATCGGAGAATTCGAGCCGAACATCCGCGCGGCGCTCGACTGGATGGAGCACCGCGGTGACCTGGACGGCGACCTCTTCATCGAGTTCGAGCGCAAGCGGCCGACCGGGATCACGAACCAGGTGTGGAAGGACTCGGGCGACAGCTACCTGAACGCGAAGGGCAAGCGGCCCGAGGGGCCGATCGCGGCTGTCGAGGTGCAGGCGTACGCGATCGAGGCGATGCGCTCGCTCGCGGAGGTCGTCGCGAAGCGCGATCCCACATGGTCGGCCGAGCTCGCCGCTCGCACGGAGAAGATCCGCACAAGATTCGAGCGCGCGTTCTGGATGCCGGCGCGCTCCTTCTATGCGCAGGCGCTCGACGGCCGGAAGCGCCTCGTGCCGGACATCGTCTCCAACCCTGGGCACGTGCTCTGGGCTGGCGCCGCAACGCCCGCGCATGGACGCGCGACCGCACGCCGTCTCCGCGAGCCCGACCTCGCGAGCGGCTGGGGCATCCGCACGCGGAGCTCGCGCTCCAAGCACTACGACCCGGTGAGCTACCAGAACGGATCGGTCTGGCCCCACGACACCGCGTTCGCCGCGGCCGGGATGGCGCGGTACGGCGACAAGGCGGGCGCCGCGCGGACGATCGCGGAGATGATCGCGGCGGCCAAGGCCTTTCCGGACTGGCGCATCCCCGAGCTGTTCGGCGGTCAGCCAAGGCGCGCGGGCGTCGCACCCACGACGTACCCCGTCGCCTGTGTTCCGCTGGCGTGGTCGGCCGGCGCGACGTTCCTCTGCATACGAACGATGCTCGGTCTCTCGGTCGCTCCCAACGGAAGCACCGTCGGCCTCGATCCTCTGCTTCCCGAAGGCGTCGATCGCTTCGAGGCGACCGGACTACGCGTCGGGTCCGGCGATATGGACGTGCGGATCGCGCGCCGTCGAGGCCGCGTGCACGTCGAAGAGATCCATGCGCGCGGCCTGACGGTCGCCGACTGAATTACTCGAAGTGATGCTCGCCGGAGTACGTGCTCGGGACTGGCCCGCTCAACGTTCCCTGTCCCTGTAGGCCCTCGAGGCCTCCGGTGGCCGCGATGATCCGATAGTGCGCATCGAACCCCGTTGGCGTGCCGGTGCCGTCGAGCTTGACGGTCATCGTTCCCGTCCTTCCGTCGACCGTGCACTGGCACGTGAGCTCCGCGGCGAAGTTGAAGGAGCCGTCGGCGTGAAAGACGAGTCGCAGATCCTCCGAATACGCGCCTGTGAACGTGCCGGTGAACCTCCCAGGTCGAGCGGTCACGGTGCGGATCGTGTTGCCATCGGCAGTTCGGACGGCGACCGCGGCCGGAGCGCCGGTCGGCCCGAACGTGCCGTTCGATGATTCGGGTGGACCGGAGGCGGCGGCGGACTGCGCGCCGACGATCGCGAGGATGAGGACGACCGGTGCGAACCAACGTGGTGACCAAAGCGATGAACGTTTGCGCATGGACGCTTCCCCCCTCTCTATTTCGCACAGCGCCGCGCCCCCTCGCAGCGTGGCGGCGACGCTACTCCTGGTGGACCCGCTTGGCGAACGGGCAGGCGAGCGGCGTGTCCATAACTACTCGGTGAGTTTGCCGCAGTACGATTGCGAACACGCACGGGGAGGAGGAATCCCTATATGAAGTTACGCAGGTCATTCTTTGCCGCCGTCGCGCTTCTTTCGCTTCTCGTTGCCGCATGCGGTGGCACCGCAGCTCCAAGCGGCACGCTCGGTCCACTGTCCGGTGATGTCCGGATATCCGGGTGGTCGTCGACGCCGACCGAGGACGCGCTGCTCACGGATTCCATCAACGCGTTCAAGGCCGCCAACCCCGGCGTGAACGTGAAGTGGGAGCCGATCGCGCAGGACTACTCGACGGTCCTCAAGACCAACCTCGCGGCCGGCACCGAGGCCGATGTCTTCTACATCGACGTGTCTGACATCGACAGCCTCATGAAGACGGGCACTACATCGACGTGTCTGACATCGACAGCCTCATGAAGACCGGCAAGCTCCTCGCGCTCGACGACTACATGGCGAAGACCGGCACGAGCAAGAACGACTTCGTCTCGACCCTCATCAACGCGTTCTCGTACAACGGCAAGGTCTACGGCATCCCGAAGGACTTCAACACCCTCGGCCTCGTCTACAACAAGGACCTCTTCAAGGCCGCGGGCGTCGCTGAGCCGACGAACGACTGGACCTGGGATGACCTCACCAACGCGGCGAAGAAGCTCACTACCGGCGGGGTCGTCGGGCTGAGCCTTCCCGCGGACGCCGCGCGATTCATGCCATTCCTGTGGCAGGCCGGCGGCGATCTCGCGAACATCAACAACGCCGCGGGTCAAGCGGCGGCCGACTTCTACACCGGCTTCGAGGCCAAGCAGGGTCTTTCCAAGCTCCCGAGTGAGCTCGGCATGGGCTGGCCCGGCGAAGCGTTCGAAAAGGGCAAGGCCGCGATGGTCTTCGAGGGCGGCTGGTTGCCGGCCGACCTCAACAACAACTTCAAGACCGTGAACTACGGCGTCGTTCAGATGCCAAAGGGCACGGCCGGCAAGTCGAACCTCATCTTCACCGTCTCGTACTCGGTCTCTGCGAAGACGAAGAACCCGAATGCCGCCTGGGCGCTGACGAATTTCCTCACCGGTGCAGACAACCAGGCCAAGGTCCTGAAGGCCGGGTTCGCTCTCCCGACGCGGCAGGCACTCTCGAGCCAGATCACCAACACGAACAGCAAGGCGATCTTCGACGGCGCACCTTATGGAAAGCCGTTCAACTACGCGAGCACCAACACCGGCAAGGTCAACGACGCGATCGGCAAGGCGCTCGAGTCGATCATGCTCAAGAAGTCGAGCACCAAGGACGCGCTCGATTCGCTCGCGACCACGATCAAGCCGCTTCTGCCGTAACACATGGCGGTACTAGCGGGAGGGGCGGTTCGCCGCCCCTCCCGTTTCCGTTACTGGCGGCAATGGGTCACGGCGTACCTCTTCCTCGCGCCGTGGCTGATCTTTCCGCTCGTCTTCATCGCCGGCGCGATCGTGCTCGCGTTCTATTTCTCGTTCACCAGCTACGACCTGCTCTCTGATCCCGTTTTCGTCGGCCTCGCGAACTACCAGAAGGCGTTCCAGGACCCCGTGTTCCTGCACGCGCTCCGCAACGTCGCGACGTACACGGCCGTCGTCGTGCCCTCGCAGACGTTCATCGGCCTGGTGATGGCGGCGGTGCTCAACCAGAAGCTGCCCTTCCGGCGGTTCTTCCGGGTCGCGTGGTATTTGCCGTGCG
>WNGI01004816.1_pt1 | contig 20528 bp, 24 predicted proteins | sample 5400621 | NCBI WGS metagenome assembly WNGI01 (sample SAMN13153374, study PRJNA577476) | soil metagenome | isolation source: 20 cm soil or saprolite under Garry oak tree replicate 1 | place: USA:California | collected 2016-06-15
AGCGTTGCACCCACGAAGAGGCTGACTGAGCCTCCCGCTCCGGCGTGGGACGCAATGTCGTCACAGACCTGCCGATTCTTATTCTGCGGGTCAGGATGGAATGTCCCCGCACAGCTGTCGTCGAACGGTAGACCCAGATACGAAATCTCGGCATGCAGGCCGAAGTGCGGTGACAAGAAGTACGTGCCGGCTGCTCCCACGATGATGCTCGAGGTGACGTCGCGTCCCAGGTGGACCGTATCGTTGACGCCCGTCGGAGTCAGAGAGGAATCGAGCACCGAAACCGCCTGAACGGGGACGTCCCACAGCGAGTGTCCGGTGACCGCGCCGCCGAGAATCGTCAGGACCAGCTGCGCGCGGGAGGGCGTTTGCGCGCTCGCGGTGGATACGGAGACGAGGACGAACAATGCGCACGGAGCAAGTCTCATCGAGCCTCGAGGTTACTGTGTTCGACGGCCAGGCACAGATCCATCACGAACGGAACGCCGGCTGCTGCCGCGCGTGCTTCCGCCCCGGCATCGATCACGCCTTGCTGCAGCCAGATCAGCTGGGGGCGGGGACGGAGCGCGAGCGCTTCGTCGACCACGGCGCCCGCATGCTCGCTGCGTCGAAAAATGTTCACGATGTCGATCGTGTGATCCTTGGCCGCGGCGGCGAGGTTGGGATAGCTCCTCTCTCCAAGGATGGCGTCATGTCCCGGATTGATCGGCACGATCGTGTATCCCGAGCGCTGCAGATAATCGGCCACGGAGTGGCTGGGTCGGATTGGTTTGGGAGACAAGCCCACGACCGCGATGGTACGGGCCCGCTTGAGCAGCGAGCGCAGCTCGTCCTGAGCGATCACCTATCCCTCTGGCCGGTGCACATGCGGCGCACCGCTCACCGCTCGCCCGACGAGCACCATTCCCGAGCGCTGCGCGATTGTCCCCGCCAGCGTTGACGGAACGCTCGGCGTCGCCACCCATGCGAGCCCGGCTCGCGCCGCCTTGAACGCGAGCTCCGCGGAGATGCGGCCCGTTACGAGCAAGCCACGCCCGACGATCGGCGTCCGCGCGATCACCGCGGCACCAACCACCTTATCCACGGCATTGTGGCGCCCGATGTCTTCGGAATGAAACAGCAGGACCGCGCCGTCCGTGAGCGCCGCGGCATGAATGCCGCCCGTTTCATTGTAGCGCACGCCGCTCGAGAACAGTTGTTTGAACAGCGTGCGAAACGTGTCGGCTGGGGGCGGCTCGCCTCGTGCCGGCGTGTGCGTCATCGCGTTGGGGTCACCGAGCATCGTTGCGACGGCGCCGCAGCCCGACGCAAGCACGCGCTTACGGTTTTCCCCCTTCACCTGAGCAACGCGCTCCGGCTTCACGTCCGCCCAGAAGCCGAGATCCGGCGCGCAGGGACGCAGCTGGATCAGATCGTCGAGGGACGCGATGTATCCTTCGCCGTGCAGCCACCCGACCGCCAGCTCCTCCAGCTGATCGGGCGTGCACATCCACGTCACCGCCGGTTCGCCGTTCACCTCGAGCCAGACCGGCCATTCTTCGACCATGGCCGAGTCGGCCTGCATCCGGCCTCTACGGTTCGCCGCAGTATTCGGAATAGAGTGTCTCTCCCTCCTGCACGCGCACCCGATGAAGCGTCACGCCGCGCGGCAGACCGGCCTCGCTGATGCGCTCCCACAGGTAGACGGCGAGTCCTTCACCAGTCGCGAGCCACGCGCCGGCGGCAAACGTCGCGATGTCCTCGTTCATGTGGCGGCCAGCGAACCGAGCCACGACCTCGCGCTTGAGCAGCGCGTCGAGCGTCTTGAGGCTCATCACGCCGCCGCGCGCGGGATCGAATGGGCCCTTGACCGTGACTGCGCACCTATAAAGATGGCTGTGGTCTGCCGTCGCGCCCGCGAAGTCGGGAGTGTCGGGAAAGCGGTGAGTCGCCGTAAACTCCACAACCCGCGTGAGATAGGCCGTTGGCATGTCCTAGAATACCTGGACCGCCGTGGCCTTGAAAGAGAACACGACCGGACTGCCGGGGGTGAGCGCGAGATCGCGCGCCGCCTCGGCGGTGATCGCCGCGACCAGCTCGACTCCACCGACATCGGCCCGCACGTGAACACCGGCACCGCGCCGCTCGATCGCCATTGCGGTCACGCGTCCTTTGAAGACGTTGCGCGCCGACGACGCGAGCGGCTCGCGGCTGACGAAGATGTCGGTCGGCGGAACGGCGACCACCACGGGACCGGAGCGATCGGTCATCACGGCGATGTCGATGTCACCGACGCGCGCCTGCTTGACGCCCTCGCCGGGTGCCAGCTCGACACGGAAGAGGTTCTCGGGTGTCACGGGGGACAGCCGGCCTTCCGCGAGCGCGCGGATATCATCGGCCCAGCGGTAGGCGTCTTCGAGCTGGTGCGAGGCCACGCACACCGCGATCGGGCGCTCGGCGCGCTCGCGGACGAGCGCGCGGTACAACGCCCCCGCGGCCGCGCGATCGGCGGAGCTGGCAGGCTCGTCCAGCAGGAGCACATCGGGTCGCACGGCGAGCGCGCGCGCCACCGCCACGCGTTGGACCTCGCCGTCCGACAGTTCATGACGGCGGCGGCCCAGCAGCGTGGTGAGACCGAGCTGTTCGGCGACGTCAGCCACGATTCCTTTGGCGGCGCTGCCCATGCCGCGCGCCTCCAGACCGAAGCACAGGTTGTCATGGACCGTACCGCGAAACAGAATCGGCCGCTGCTCGACGAGTGTCACGCGGCGGCGCAGCCCCGCCGCTGGCCGCTTCGGCACGACCTTCCCCTCCAGCAGGACCTGGCCCTCGGTGGGACGCTCGAGCAGCGCGAGCAAGCGCAGCAGCGTGCTCTTCCCGGCGCCGTTGTGGCCGACGACCGAGATCAACGCGCCACGCGGCACGCTGAATTGTTCGAGATCGAGAACGACTCGTGCCTGGTAGCGGTGCCGCACGCCCCGCAGCTCAATCACTGCCGCGACCTTGCAAGACCTGCAATGCGATGTTCACGAGGAGCGCCAGCACCAGCAAAATCAGGCCCAGCGCGAGCGCCAGGCCGAAGTCTCCCTGCGAGGTGTAGAGTGCGACCGCGGTCGTCAGTGTGCGGGTCGAGCCGCGGATGTTGCCGCCGACGATCATCGCGGTGCCGATCTCGGCGACGACCTGGCCGAACGCCGCCGTGATCACCGCGGCGAGGGCGAACCGCGCTTCGCGCGTGACCGTCCACGCGGTCAGCCACGACCCGGCGCCGAGGGTTTCCGCGGTGCGGCGGATCCGCGGGTCGACGCCTTGGATCGCCGCCGCCGACAGTGCCGCTGCGATCGGCAGCGCGAGCAACACATCGCCGACGACGATCGCCTGCCAGGTGTAGAGCCAGCCGAGGTCGCCCAACAGGCCGCGCCGCGAGAGCAGGCCGTAGAGCAGCAGTCCGACGACGACGGTGGGAAAGGCGAGCGCCGTATTCACCACCGTGAGAGCGGCGCGCCGTCCCCAGAAGCGGCGTGTGGCGAGGAAGTATCCGAGCGGCAGGCCGAGAACGCAGGAGATGGTTGTCGCGACGACGGCAACTCTCAGCGTGAGGAGCGCGATCCCATAGACCTCGGCATCACCCCCGACGAGCAGGTCCCACGCTCGCCGGAACCCTTCCGCTAGAAAATCCATCCCAGTCCGACGCTGAGCACGGGATGAAATGTCCATTCGCTCAGGTCGTGAAGGAGGGGAAGGACGCGAGAGCCGTCCGACGCCGTCTGGTGGAACGAGGTGGGATAGCTCTCCTTCCAGAGCACGAACCGGGCATCGCCGGTGAGTGACACTCGACGCAAGGGATACCACCGAATGCCCGTGGCGCCGGACACCGTGAACTTGGTGCCGAATTTGTACCCGCTGTGGGTAGTGTCGGGCGGTGCCGTCGTCTCGAATGCGACCCCGATCCCGGCGCCGGCGTAGGGCGCGAATCCGCGCCACGATTTTGCGCCGGTGAGCCTGAGCTGAAGCATCAGATCGGTGATGAAGATGTCCGCCGCATAGGGACCGGTCTTGCGTTGCGGTGAGGAGGAATCGGCAGCCGGGTTGAGAATGAAGCGGTCGCCTTTGACGTACGTCCCGTTGAACTGGGCGAGCAGCGTTTTCCCCGCGGCCAGCTCGTAGCGCACGCCGACCACGTCGCCGTTACTGAATCCGGCGTCGGCGCTGCCGCGACTTCCCGAAAGATGGCCGCCGAAGAACGCGGGACCCGAGCGCAACAAAACGTCGCGATAGGGAGAGCTGGCGGGGTTGTGGCCCACTTGAGCCGACGCCACGTCATACGACGCTACGACGCTCAGCCCGAGCAGCCCGCCGACAACGTACCGTCGTACCGTCATAGCTCCTCTCGAAGGTCCTTCCCCGTCATTTCCGATGGCGGCTCAATTCGCATGAGCTGTAAGATCGTCGGTCCCACGTCGCGCAGGGAGCCGCCCCTACGTAAGTGACCCCGGCCAGCCCCTTCGCCGATGATCACGAGGGGCACCGGGTTGGTCGTGTGCGCGGTGTGCGGCCCACCCGTCGCCGGATCGATCATCAGCTCGCAGTTGCCGTGGTCCGCGGTGATGATCACCGTCGCGCCGGCGGTCTCAGCCGTCTTCAGGACGCGGATGAGACACTCGTCGACCGTTTCGACCGCCTTCACCGCGGCTGCCAATACCCCGGAGTGCCCTACCATGTCTCCATTGGCATAGTTGCACAGAATGAAGTCGTGCTGCTTGCCGGCGATCGCGTTACACAGGACATCGGTGACGCCGGGCGCGCTCATCTCCGGCATGAGGTCGTACGTGGCCACCTTCTGTGACGGCACGAGCAGCCGCTCTTCACCCTTGTAGGGCGGCTCGTAGCCGCCATTAAAGAAGTAGGTGACGTGCGCGTATTTCTCCGTCTCTGCGGTGCGGAACATCGTCCTGCCGTTCTCCGCGAGCACCTCGGCCACGATGCGCGACAACACCATCGGCTCGAATGCGGCGGGGAAGGGCAGCGTCTCGTCGTAGCGCGTCATCGAGACGAGTGTGACTCTGGGGCGGCCGCGCACATCGAACCCGTCGAACTCCGGAGCGGCGAGCGCGCGCACGATCTGGCGCATGCGATCGGCGCGATAGTTGAAGCAGAAGATCCCGTCGCCGTCTCTGAGGAGCGGCGCGCCGCTGATGACGCGCGGCTTGACGAACTCGTCGGTCTCGCCCGCACCGTAGGCTTGCTTGATCGCCGTCAGGGGATCGGGAACCGGGACGCCGATTCCTTTCACCATGGCATCGTACGCGAGCTTGGTCCGCTCCCAGCGCTTGTCGCGATCCATCGCGTAGTAGCGACCGATCACGGTTGAGATGACCGGCCGACCGCCGCCGTTTCCGTTGACCGCCGCCGTCAGAGCCTGCATGAAGCCCACACCCGACTTCGGTGGCGTGTCGCGCCCATCAAGCCAGGCGTGAATCGCCACTTGCAGTCCCGCGCGGCGACCCAGCTCGACCGCGGCGAGCAGATGCTTGTCGAGCGCGTGGACGCCGCCCGTCCCGATCAACCCTATCACGTGCAGCGTGCCGCCGTGCCGACGTGTATCCTCGATCAGCTGCAGTAGCGCGGGGATGCGAAAGAACTCCCCAGAAGCGATGGCCTGTGAGATGCGAACAAGGTCTTGGGGGACAACCCGTCCCGCTCCCAGGTTCAGATGGCCGACTTCGCTGTTGCCGATTTGCTCTGCGGGCAGGCCCACCGCGAGTCCCGACGCCTCGAGCAGGGTGCGGGGCGCGCGATCCCACAGCTGATGCCACGTCGGCGTCTTGCCCAGCTCGATCGCGTTGCCCTCGCGGCCGGGCCGGAAGCCCCAGCCGTCGAGCACAATAAGTACGACTGGGGTGCGTGTGCCGCCGCGCATTGTCATATTGAAGGGGATGCAAGTTAGCCAGATCATTCCCGCGCTACTAGCGGCGTTGAGCCTTGCGGCTCCGCAGCGTGCGGCCGCGCAGGGTGCCATGCGTTATCGCGTCAACACCGATAACTGCTGGTTCTATCAGGATGTCGCGGGCAGGCGGATCGCGCGGCTGGCGCGCGGCTCTGTCGTCTCCGCGGGCACCACGCGCAACGACTGGATGCAGGTGACGCTCGACGGCTGGATCTTTGCGACTTCCGTCGGGCCCAGCGACCGTCCCGACTTCGATCTGCTCGTCACACACGCCCCCAACGAGAATCTCCGCGCCGCCCCGGCGGGCCCGCTGATTGCCGAGCTGGCCCAGGGGTTCGGCTTGAAGCGCGCAGGCACGGACAGCTCTGGGAGCCGGTGGGTTCACGTGAGACGCGACGGCTGGGTGCAACGCAGCTCACTGGTGCCCATTGCCGACGTGGTTTCGACGCGTACCGCCGATACAACCGGTGACACCGCCTCCACCCCGGCAGCGCCCACGCCGGCGGCACGGGCCGGCGACACCGCGCGCGTGGACAGCAGCCGAGCGCAGCCCCTGCGCATGACGACGCTCTACCGCGCCCCCGACGGCCCCGAGGCCGGCACGATTGCGGCCGACGTCCCGGTGCGTGTGTTGAGTCGCAATGGTGAGTGGACCCGCGTGCAATATGAAGGATGGGTCAAAGGTGGCGATCTGCAGGTGGCGCCCGCAGGCGTCATGCTCGGTGTCACCGCCGCGGAGCTGCGCGCAGAGCCGCAACGGTACGTCAGCCAGGCGCTGCGCTGGCGGCTCGAGTTCATCGCGATCCAAAAGGCGGACGAGCTGCGCCCCGATATTCCCGCCGGCGCGAGTTATGTGCTCGCGCGGGGCCCGCTGCCCGAGCGCGGCTTCGTCTACGTCGTCGTCCCCGACAGTAGGCTGCCCGCGTTCCGCGCCCTGACGCCGCTTGTCGAAATGCAGATTACGGTGCGCGTCCGCAACGGCCGCAGCCGATATCTCGGCAACCCCGTGGTCGACCTGATTTCGCTGGAGGGAGGAACAACGCCGTGAACGACGTGCTAGCCGAGCGCATTCGGCGCAAGCTCGAGGTGATGCCGGACGAGCAGGCTTATCAGATGCTCGACTATATCGAGTTCCTCGAATCGAAATACGCGCAGCGCGCTGCGGGCGCTCCGGCATTCCAGAAGGTCGCCGAGACGCTGGAGGACACGTTGCGTGCCGGTCGTGTCCCGGTGACGATCATCAAGGGGACGATGGACGCGGTCGGCAAGGCCGGACGCTTCCTGGAAGGGCTGGCCGCCGCCGGAAAAGCGGCCGTTGATGAGGCCAAGAAGAAGAGCTCCGGAAAACCGGTTGAGGAAAACAAGCCCGCCCAGTAACTTCCGCCATGGGAACCTTCAGACCCGACGTCGCCCTGACCTTCGACGACGTCCTGCTTGCGCCCCGTCATTCGACGGTCCATCCCCGCAACGTTGCCGTCGCCAGTCGCTTCACGCGCGCCATTCCGCTCAACATTCCGATCGTCTCCGCCGCCATGGACACCGTGACGGAAGCGGAGATGGCAATCGCCATGGCGCGCCAGGGTGGCATCGGCGTCGTCCACAAGAACATGTCGATCGACCGCCAGGCCGCCGAAGTGGACCGCGTGAAGCGCAGCGAATCCGGCATGATCATGAATCCGATCACGCTCGGTCCCGACCGGCCGCTAGGCGAAGCCCAGCAGCTCATGATGCGTTTCAAGATCTCGGGCGTCCCCATCGTGGACGGCGCCGGCAAACTGGTGGGCATCATCACGAATCGCGATCTGCAGTTCGAGCGCGAGCTGGAGCGGCCGATTCGCGACGTGATGACGAAGGACAAGCTGGTCACCGCGCCCATCGGCACGACCCTCGATGAGGCGGAGCGGCTCCTCGCAAAACACCGCATCGAAAAACTGCCCGTCGTCGATAAGCAGGGACTATTGAAGGGCCTCATCACCATCAAAGACATCTTCAAGCGGCGGCAATTTCCCGAAGCGAACAAGGATCAGCACGGCCGGCTGCGTGTGGCGGCGGCGGTGGGCGGGGCGCCGGACGCCCGCGCGCGCGCGCAGGCGCTGCTCGATGCGGGCTGCGATGTCGTCGTCGTGGACTCGGCCCACGGGCACAGTCAGAGCGTGCTCGACACCGTGGCCTGCCTGCGGGACGCATTCCCGGATGCGCAGATCGTGGCGGGGAACGTGGCGACCGAAGCCGGCGCGCGCGCGCTGGTCGAGCGCGGGGTGGACGCGGTAAAGGTCGGCGTCGGGCCAGGATCGATTTGCACGACCCGGGTCGTCACGGGCATCGGCGTGCCCCAGATCACCGCGATCGTGGATGCCGTGCGCGGCGCGGGCGACATTCCCGTCATCGCCGATGGCGGCATCAAGTATTCCGGCGACGCCGTGAAAGCGCTCGCCGCCGGAGCGGAGAGTGTCATGATGGGCTCGATGCTCGCGGGTACGGAAGAAAGCCCGGGCGAGTCGTTCCTGCTCGAGGGGCGGCGCTTCAAGGTGATCCGCGGTATGGGCAGCCTCTCCGCCATGGAAGAGGGATCGGCCGATCGCTACTTCCAGGAGGGCGAGGTCTCGCTCCAGAAGCTCGTGCCCGAGGGGATCGAGGGGCGCGTACCCTATCGCGGTCCGGTGGCGGACGTGGTGTTCCAGATGGTCGGCGGGCTGAGGAGCGGGATGGGATACTGCGGGGTCTGCGACATGGCCGCGCTGCGCACCGAGACCGAGTTCATCCGCATCACCGCGGCGGGCCTGCGAGAATCGCATCCGCATGACGTTGTCATTACGCGGGAAGCGCCGAACTACAGTCTCTAACCTCCGCCTCTATTGACAGATTTCCGCTCCGAGCCAACTTGGGGCACCCTTCCTGAACGGAGTCCCGCATGAATTTGTGGGCTACGAAATCGATCTCCACCCTGCGTGCGGAAGCCGACGCGGCGGGCGAGCATCAGCTGAAACGGGCGCTCACCCCGCTTAACCTGATAACCCTGGGCATCGGCGCGATCATCGGCGCCGGTATCTTCGTGCTCACCGGTCAGGCTGCCGCGCAGTATGCGGGGCCCGCGGTGTGGGTATCGATGATCCTGGTCGGCATCGCCTGCGCCTTCGCCGGCCTCTGCTACGCCGAAATGGCGAGCGCGGTACCCGTCGCGGGCAGCGCCTATACCTACTCGTATGCGACCATGGGCGAGCTGGTTGCCTGGATCATCGGGTGGGATCTCGTCCTCGAGTACGCCGCCGGCGCCGCGACCGTAGGGGTGGGGTGGTCGGGTCACTTCGTGAGCCTACTCGGCAATTTCGGCCTTCACCTCCCGGCTACGCTCACGGCCGCGCCGACCACGTGGTGCACCACCGCCAACGTGCAGGCTGCCATGGCGGGCTGCGCGCACACCGGTCTCAACCTGACCGGTGCCCTGGTCAACCTGCCGGCGGTCTTCATCGTGGCCGTGATGTCCACGATCCTGGTGATCGGCATCAAGGAGTCGGCGCGGGTCAACAATTTCATCGTGCTGCTCAAACTCGCCATCATCTTCCTCATCGTCGGCATCGGCCTCGGGCACGTCACCACGGCGAACTGGCACCCGCTGATTCCCCCGAACGCGGGGGAGTGGGGAACCTACGGCGTGTCCGGCGTCCTGCGCGGCGCGGGACTCGTGTTCTTCGCCTACATCGGATTCGACGCCGTTTCGACGGCGGCGCAGGAGGCCCGCAATCCGCAGAAGGACATGCCCATCGGCATTCTCGGCTCGCTGCTGGTCTGCACGCTGCTATACGTCCTTGTCTCGGCGCTGCTGACCGGCATGGTCAACTACAAGGAACTGCTCGCCCTCCAGACTTCGTCGCCGCCCGACTATGCCGCCCCGATGGCCTACGCGATGAAGCACGTCGGTGCGCCCGAGTGGGTGCGGATCTCGGTCGATATCGGCGCTGTCCTCGGTCTCGGCTCGGTCATCCTCGTGATGTTGCTCGGGCAGTCCCGCGTGTTCTACTCGATGTCGCGCGACGGCTTGCTCGGCGGCTGGGCGGGGAAAGTGCATCCCAGGTTCCGCACGCCGTACCTGTCGACGATCTATACCGGCGTCGCGGTGGGGCTCGCGACGGGGCTCTTACCGCTCCAATTGCTTGGGCAGCTCGTGAATATCGGCACATTGCTCGCGTTCGTCCTGGTGTGCGCCGGCGTCATGATTCTAAGAAAGAAGCGGCCCGACCTCGACCGTCCGTTCAAGACGCCGTGGGTTCCGTTCGTGCCGATCATGGGAGTGATCTGCTGTCTCGGTTTGATGGCCACGCTGCCCCTGGACACCTGGGTCCGGCTGTTCGTGTGGTTGCTGATCGGCTTCGTGATCTACTTCGGGTACAGCCGGCACCACAGCCGGTTGCAGCGTGAGATTGCGTCTGGATCACGTGGCGGTGGCAGCGCCGGCATGCGACAAGCGCCACCGGCGCGGTAAGCACAAGAGGCCGACTGCTGGATGCGCTCGGCAGGCTCTGTCCTTCTGGACAGCGCTTGCTGAGCGCAGGCGTTAGCCTGCGATCCGAGCCAAAAGAGCTAGATCAAAGGTCCCTAGCGGCAGACAACGTTCAGGACGCGATTATCTTGTCCGAGATGAGTTCGAACGGAGTACCGATTCCACCCGAGCGCGCTCGGGCGGCACGTGACGTTGCGGCCGCCTTGACGGGCGCGCGTCACGTCGTCCTCACGACGCACGTCAATGCGGACGGCGACGGCGTCGGCAGCGAAATCGGACTCTGGCACATGCTGCGGGCGCAGGGCGTCTCTGTGAAGATCGCCAATCCCACCCGCATTCCGGACCGGTTCACCTTCCTCCTTCCCGCAGGCGCAGACGCGAGCCAGCATGCGGTACGCGAGATCGAGCGCGCGGACATCGTCGCGTCGCTCGACATCGGCGACCTCACGCGGCTCGGCGAGCTCGCGCCGGTGATCAAGAGGCGGGAGCCCGCGTTCGTGTGCATCGACCATCACGTCGGGCCGGTGAACCTGCCGATCGGTCCGTGTCTGATCGCTCCGGATGCGACCGCGACGGCGGAGCTGATCTTCGATCTCGCGAGCGTCGCGGGCTGGCCGCTCACACCCGAGAGCGCGCAGGCGCTGTATGTCGGATTGCTCACCGACACCGGGGGTTTTCGCTTCTCCAACACGACCGCCCGCGCGCTGCGCGTCGCCGCCGCGTTGCTCGAGCACGGCGTCGATCCGGAAGAGGTCTACGCCTCGGTGTACGCCAGCGCGCCGGAAGGGCGCGTGCGGCTGCTGGCGGAAGTGCTGCAGACGCTCGTCGTAGAGCCGGATGTCGGTCTCGCCTGGGTCAGCGTTCCCCCCGATGCGCTGCGCCGCCACGAGGTGACTCCCGACGATCTCGACGGCATCGTGGAGTTCCCCCGCTCTATCGCCGGTGTGCGGCTCGCGCTGCTGTTCCGGCACATCGGCAACGGTCGCATCAAGGTGTCGTTCCGCTCGATGGGGGAAGTCGACGTCGCCGAGCTGGCGCATCAGTTCGGCGGCGGCGGCCATCATCGCGCGGCGGGCGCCTCACTCGCCGGCTCGATGGCGGACGTCGAAGAGAAGGTGCTGACCGCCGCTCGCCGCTTTCTGCGCAACGGCCAGTCCCCATGAGCGCGGCGGACCTCAAATCCCGCGTCGCACAAGCGCTCGGCGGCATTACCAATCCTCGTCACGGCCGGGACCTCGTCGCCGCCGGTATGGTGCGCGATCTGGCCGTCGATGAGCAAGGCAGTGTGAGCTTCACGTTCGTGCTGACGCGCGACGATCCGGGCGCACTGGCGCGTCAAGCGCGAAAAGCCGTCGAAGGCGTGTCCGGTGTCACGGGTGTCAAGGTGAATCTCGTTGACTCGGCGGGTGCCGGAGAGGGACCGCCCGCCCGCCCGGCTGCCCGCCCACCCGCCCCGCCGGCACCTCCCACGCCGGACGAGCTGCCGCATCTGGGCAAGGTCCTCGCGATCTCGAGCGGCAAGGGCGGCGTCGGGAAGTCCACCGTCTCGGCGAATCTCGCGGCGGCGCTGGCCCTCGAGGGCCATCGGGTCGGACTGATGGACGCCGACATCTATGGTCCGAACATTCCGCGGATGTTCGGCGTGGACACGAAGCCGGAGGTGCACGCAGATCGTACGATTGCATGGCGCGATCATCGTGACGACGCCGCAGGAGATGGCGGTCGGCGACTCGCTGCGCGGCGCCAAGATGTTCGAGCGCGTCGGCGTCCAGGTCGTGGGGATAGTCGAGAACATGAGCTATTTCGTGTGCCCGCATTGCGCCACGCGCTCCGAGGTGTTTCTGGCGGGCGGCGGTGCGCGCCTCGCCGCCGAGCTGCACGTGCCGCTGCTCGGCCAGGTCCCGCTGCAGGCCGGGATGGCCGAGCTGGCCGATAGCGGGAAGCCGATTGTCGTGAGCGAACCCCAGTCACCCGCCGGTGTCGCGTTGCGCGATCTCGCCCGCGCCGTGACGGCGCGGGTCGCGGGTTTGTCGCCCGCGCTGCCCATCACTGCACCGCGCTGAGCTGGAGGTCGGGATGGGGAGCATCGGGATGTTGGCCGCGATCGTGGTGATGCTCCAGCAGACCACTCCCTCTGGCGAAGATCTGCACGCCGGGCTCGATACGCTGTACGGCGGAGATTTCGCGGGCGCGGCAGCGTACTTCGAGGCGTTGGCGCGGCGCGATACGACGGATCCGGCGCCGCTCGTCTTTCAGGCCGGCGCCTACATCTGGTGGGCCTCCGCGCTCGATTCCTCCAACTACGAGCTGGCGCGCATCGACTCGCTGCTCGGCTTAGCGCTCGTGCGCGCGCGCAATAAACCCGCCGGCACGGCCGATTTCTGGTTCGCCACTGCGCTCGGGTACCGCGCCCGGCAGCGCGACGAACACGGCCACGGTTTCAGCGCCGCCAAAGACGCCAAGGCGATGCGCGACATTTACCAGCGTCTGCTGGCGTCCGACTCGACGTGCTTCGATTGCTATCTGGGCCTGGGCGTGTACGAATACGGCCTGGCTCGCGCGGGTGCGCTATCGCGGTTCTTCGCGCGCTTCATCGGTCTGGGAAGCGGCAATGCGGAGCGGGGGATTCGCTACCTGCGCCGCGCGGCGCACGATGGCGATCTCGCACGCGTCGAGAGCACGTGGGTGCTCGCCGCGGCGCTGATGCGGGAAGCCGCGCGCGATCCCGCGGGGCGGGCGGTACTCGAGCGCGAGGCGCGCAGCTACGTGGAGTCGCTCGCCGCGCGCTACCCGCGAAATCCGGTGTTTCAGCGGTTTTTGAGGGAAACGGCCGGTACGCCGTCAGCGGGAGAAGCGATACGACCGGCGGCTCGTCCCCCGGCGGCTGCGGCTGCTCTGGCGCCGATCGGGTGGCGTCAAGGCGGCGAGCTTGCCGAGCATGTTGTGCACGTGACTCTTGACGGTATTGGTCGCGATGTTGAGCCGCCGCGCGATTTCCTTGTTGCCGAGCCCCGCGGCGATGAGCGCTCTGATCTCTCGCTCCCGCTTCGTGAGGCGAACGTTGCCGGCCACAGGCGTGGCTCCTTCGTGCTCCAAACCTCGTCTATCTGATCCGTGCCGGCGCTCGGGACTGACCCGACGCTCGACGCGGCGAATGGACCAAGCCGTAGTCCACCCCCCTTCTCGGGCGTAGTGATCCAAGGCACACACCACCGCTCTTCCTGAGCGTAATGTGGTGGGCTCGCAGGACTAGGGGCACTCAACCGCGGGGATGAGTGGGTTCATGGAAAATCGCTCCTTTAGCTTAGGCCAGATGAGTGAACCGTTACGCCGCGTGGCGCTGCTGATCGGTCTGTCCGCAATCTACTATTTCACTGCCAAACTGGGACTCCGATTCGCATTCATCAACAGTTCGGTGACGACGGTGTGGCCGCCCGCGGGCATCGCGCTCGCGGCGTTCGTGCTGTTCGGCTACCGCGTGTGGCCCGCGATGTTGGGCGCTGCCTTCCTCGCAAACGTGACGACCACAGGTGCCGTGCTACCGTCGATCGGTATCGCCGTAGGCAATACCGTCGAAGGCTTGCTTGGTTCCTACCTCGTCAACCGCTTCGCGCGGGGCGGCCGTGTGTTCGACCGCGTGGGCGACATTCTCCGATTCACCGTGTTCGCCGCGCTGCTCAGCACGATGGTCAGTGCGACGCTCGGCGTCTTCTCGCTCCTCGGCGGCGGCCTCCTCGCGTGGTCGGCCGCGTCGCGCGTGTGGCTCACGTGGTGGCTGGGCGATGCGGTGGGAGACATCGTCATCGCGCCCGCGCTGATCCTGTGGATCGGCGTCAAGCCGGCGTCGACGGTGAGTCGCAGCCGCGTGATCGAAGCGATTGCGGCCGCGGTCGTCACCGCGTTGGTGACGTTCGCGATTTTCGGCGGGCTGTTCCCGTCGCGCAATTACTCGCTCACCGTGTTGCTGTGGCCGGTGATGATCTGGGTCGCGTTCCGCTTCGGGCCGCGCGAGGCGGCCACCGCGCTCCTCATCATCTCGCTCATCGCCGTCGGGCGGACCGTGCACGGCTTCGGCCCGTTCGGTCACTATCCGGTGGGCGAATCGCTGACGCTGCTGCAGGTGTGGACCGGTACCACCGCGGTCACGAGTCTCGTCCTCGCGGCCGTCGTCGCGGCCCAGCGGAACATCGAGGGCACGTGGCGCGAGCTGGCGGTCACCGATCCGCTGACGGGACTCGCGAACCATCGCCAGCTCGTGAACGCGCTGGAGGGGGAGATCAAGCGCTCGCGTCGGACCGCCCAGCCGCTGGCCGTCGTGCTGCTCGACCTCGACGGCCTGAAGCAGATCAACGACCGGCACGGCCACCTCGCCGGCAGCCTGGCGATTCGCCGCGTGGCTGAGGCCTTGCTGGGCTCGTGCCGGGCGACCGATACGGCGGCGCGCTTCGGCGGGGATGAGTTCGCGCTGGTCCTGCCGGAGACCGGCGAGGCGGCGGCGTGGCATGTCGCCCGTGGAGTCGCGGATCGGCTGGCCACGGACGCCGAAAAGCCTAACTTGTCTATCAGTGTCGGGGTCGCAGTGTACCCCGGGCACGGGGAGACGGTCGAGGCATTGCTGAACGCAGCCGATGTCGCGCTGTACGAAACGAAGGAACGCCGCAAGACACGAACCGCGGGTCTTGCTCCCTAACCTGCCGCAACTAGGTTTCGAGCCATGACCACCAAGAAAGGCACGACCGTCATGACCCGTCCCTCCGAAGGCCCCGGCAGTGGACTGACCGAGTCGTCGGCCGGTTTGCTGCGCGAGCTGGTCGCGCACCTGCGCCAGAACCGCACGCAGCTGCGCGAGGAATGGGCGCGACGCATCACGCGAGCTGAGCTGCTGACGGCGATGACCGAAGAGGAAATCTTCGCCGAAGCCACGGCCGTGTACGACAACTACGTGGAAGCGCTCGAGACGGGAACCTTCGAAGCCCTGCAAGCCTACTCGCGGCGACTGTCGGAGCGCATCATCCCGCGAGGCGTCGAAACCGACGAAGTCGTCGGCATCGTGCTCCTGCTGCGTGACGTACTCGCCCGCTCGCTGTTCACCAAGTACCAGGACAACGCCGAAAAGCTGAATCGGATCTTAGACAGTTACGAGCCCGCGGCGAACCGCATCGCGAACACCGTGGCTGTCGGATTCGTGGAAGAGCGCGAGCGTATCATCCGGCAGCAACAGGAAGCGATCCGGGAGCTGTCCACGCCCGTGCTCCAGGTGCGCGAGCGGCTGCTGATTCTGCCGATCATCGGCGTCATCGACCCGCAGCGCGCGCGGCAGCTGACCGAACAGCTGCTGCGGGCGATTCGCGCCAACCGCGCCAAGGTCGTCGTGATCGACGTGACCGGTGTGGCGGCCATGGACTCTGGCGTCGCGAACCACCTCGTGCAGACGGTCGAAGCGTCGCGCCTGCTGGGCGCCACGGTGATCGTGACGGGCCTGTCGCCGGAAATTGCCCAGACCCTGGTGACGATCGGCGTCGACCTGAGCGAAATGGCCACCGTCGGTGACCTGCAGGGAGGCATCGAAGAGGCGGAGCGGTTGCTCGCGGATCGCGCCGCGCCGACGACGCAGGTCCGCGAAATCGCCCCCGAATCTACGCGCTAGCCGGAGGTCGCCGTGGAAGTACCGATTCTGCGGCAGGGGCAATATCTCATTGCCTCGATTCAGTCCGCCCTCACTGACGCCGACTTATCCCATCTTCGTGAAGCGCTGATCGCCCAGGTCGGGCGGTCGCGCTGCCGCGGCGTGATCGTCGACGTCACCGCGCTCGACGTCATGGACTCGTTCGCCGTGCGCACGCTGCGCGACATCGCGCACATGGCCCGCCTGCGCGGCGCCGAGACGGTCATCGTGGGCATTCAGCCCGACGTCGCCTTCGCGATGGTGCAGCTCGGCCTGACGCTGAAAGGCGTGGCGACCGTGCTCGACCTCGAAGAAGGCCTCGCCTTCCTCAATCGCCGCACCGAAGAACGGACGTTCGACAGCAAACCCAAGAAGCCGAGCGCCCGTGGGTGAAGAGCTGCGACTGTCGATTGCCGCGGACGTCGATGTCGTTGAAGCGAGGCAGCAAGGCCGCGCGTTGGCCGCCGTTGCCGGATTCACCAGCGGCGAGCAGACGGTCATCGCCGCCGCCATCTCTGAAATCGCCCGCAACATCCTGATGTACGCCAAGACGGGCGAGATCACGCTCAGTCTCGTCCAGAATGGCGACCGCCAGGGCGTGTCCGTTGTCGCGACCGATCAGGGCCCCGGCATCCCCGACATCGATCGCGCCATGCAGTACGGCTACTCGACGTCACATGGCGTCGGCGCCGGGCTGCCGGGCGCGAAGCGGCTGATGGACGAGTTCGCGGTCGATTCCGTCGTGGGGCGGGGCACCACCATCACGATGAAGAAGTGGCGGCGGACCATTTGAAGATCGACACGGCGTTCGCCACGCTGCCGCATCCCGGGCAGTCGGAGTCGGGTGATCTGTGTCTCGTCAAGCGCGTGGGGAAGGGGACGCTCGTTGCGGTGGTCGACGGCCTCGGCCACGGACAGGAGGCCGCCACGGCGGCGCACGCCGCCGTGGCCGCGCTCGACCGGTATTCCCGCGAGCCACTCATCGATCTCGTGCGCCGCTGTCACGACGCCCTGGTCGGGCTGCGCGGCGTGGTGCTCGGCCTCGCGTATCTCGATCCGCACGCCGCCACGATGACGTGGCTGGGCGTCGGTAACGTGGGCGGCCTCCTGTTGCGCGCCGATCTCGGCAACCGCCCGTCGCGCATCACCCTCGTGCCGAACGCCGGCTTCATCGGCGCCGAGCCGGCGCACCCCACGGCGCGCTCCGTCGCGCTCGCGCTCGGGGATACGGTGATTCTGTTTTCGGACGGGATCAAAGACGGATTTGCGGAATCGCTGAGGCTGTCGAACACGCCGCAGCAGATCGCCGACGACGTCATCACCCGCCACGTCAAGGGCAACGATGACGCGCTTGTCCTGGTAGCACGCTACGCCCGCTAATCCTCCCCGCCTAGCCGCCACGACGCCGGCGGCGGGGTCACTCACGACCGGCCCCCTGCGGCCGGTGGTCTTGCGGCTCGCCGCCCCCGCCGTCGCGATGATGGCGTGCCACTTCTCCTTCAACTTGATCGACAGCATCTGGGTCGGCCGGCTGATCGGTCCTGCCGCGCTCGCGGCGGTGTCGACGGCGGGATTCTATGTGTGGGTAGCCCTGAGTCTCGGCGAAATGGTCGAGATCGGATTGATTGCCGTGGCGGCGCGACGCCATGGCGAGGGCGACCCCGAGCGCGCGGCGCGTGCGGCCGCGGCGGCGGTCGCGTATGCCCTGCTCGCGGGGCTGGTGGTGAGTGTCGCCGGCGAGCTGGTGGCGAGCACGATGTTCCGTGTCATGGCGGTGCCGCCGGATGTGGCGAGACTCGGGCACGCCTATCTCTCCACCTGGTTGCTGGGGGGGCCACTGGTGTTCGGGTTCTTCGCCATCGAGGCCACGTTCCGCGCGGCCGGTGATACGCGGACGCCGTTTCTGATGCTCGCCGGCTCAGTGTGTGTCTCGATTCTGCTCGACCCGCTGCTGATCGTCGGCATCGGTCCGTTCCCAAGATTGGGCGTGGAGGGTGCGGCGCTGGCGTCGGTGATGGTACGCGGCGGCGGGTTCCTGCTGGGGCTCGTCATCGCGCTGCGGCGGGGGCTGCTGCGGGTCGCGGCCCCCGACTGGCGCGCGCTCCCGACGATCGTCCGCATCGGCGCACCGTTGTCGCTCGCGGGTGTGCTGCTGTCGGTCATCTATATGTGGTTGACGCGGTTCACCTCGCGGTTCGGCACGCCCGCGCTCGCGGCCCTCGGTGTCGGTCATAAAATGGAGGGGCTCGGATTCATCGCGATCAGCGGCTTTGCCCTCGCGGCCAGCGCGCTCGTCGGCCAGAACCTCGGCGCGCGCCAGGAAGCGCGGGCGCGGGACGCGGTGCGGTTGACCGTTGCGTACTGCCTGGTCGTCACGGTGACGACCGCGATCGCCTTTCTTCTCATTCCGAGTCGCCTGGTGGCGCTCTTCACACGCGATCCGCTGGTGATCGCCGATGGTGTCTCGTACCTGCGCGTCATCGCCTTCGCGCAAATCGGACAGAGTTTCGAGCTGATCCTCGAGGGGGCGCTGGCGGGCGCGGGCTATACATTCTGGCCACAGATCGTGAGCACGACGCTCACCGGCATGCGGATTCCGCTCGCGGCCTGGTGGTCCCGGGCGTTCGGGTTACTGGGGATTTGGCTGGCCCTGAGCGTGACCGCGATTTCGCGCGGTATCGCGATGATCCTCTTCTGGAAGGGCGGGCGGTGGCGTACCGTCAGAGTGTAGACCATGACGATTGTCACACTGCTTACTGACTTCGGCACCGCCGACAGCTACGTGGCTGAGATGAAGGGCGTGCTGCTGACGTACGCTCCCAATGCGACCCTGGTCGATATCGCCCATGAAGTGTCGCCCGGCGACGTGCGTGCCGCACAGTACATCCTCAATCGGACCTGGATTCTCTTCCCCGAAGGCACGATTTACGTTGCCATCGTTGACGCTGGGGTTGGAACAGACCGACGAGTGCTCGCGGCAACGCGCTTTGGTCGGTACTTTCTTGCGCCGGATAACGGCCTCCTTTCTTTCTTGTCCTTGAACGCGAAGTTCATCTCCATCCCCGTGCTCCCGGAAGCGGCGGCTACGTTCCACGGCCGCGACGTCTTTGCGCCTGCCGCAGGGGTGCTGGCGACGGGAGGATCATTCGAGTCGCTCGGCACGGCAATTACCGATCCGCGCTACGCGCCGTTGCCGATCCCGAAGACCGACGGCGATGCGGTCGTCGGTGAAGTCCTGTATGTCGATCGCTTCGGGACGCTGGTCTCGAACATTTCACCCACCGCCGTGAAGCCCGGAGCCAGCATTGGTGTTGCGGGGACAGACGTCGGTCCATTGCGACGCACGTTCGCGGACGTCGCATCGGGAGCGGTGGTGGCGTTTACGGGATCAGGCGGTACGGTGGAGATTGCGGTGCGGGACGGGAGCGCGACTCGGCTGTTGGGGCTGGGTGTGGGGGCGGAGGTGAGAGCGTGAGACGACAGTAAGGGACGGCAAGAGACGGTAAAGGACGGTAAAGAGCAACTACCGTCCTTCCCAATCTCCTGAGGGGGTCGGGATACGAACTTGAGCCATGACCCGCTGGGCAAATCCAGCGCTCGGCGCAAACTTTGGAAGCTGAACCAGCTCGAGAATGACTTTGCGCTCCCGCTCGGCTTCTACGCGGCAGAGTGAGCAGTCGGCAAGGTGAATGGCCCGGGCGGCGGGCAGGAGGCCTTGCGCCCAGAGCTCGATTTCATCGGTATTGAGATGGATGGAGATGTCAGTCATTGGGTGTCCTACGGCCCGGTTTCGGCCCTGGTTTCAGTCCCGGCGATCTTCCAGATAACCACGTAATTCATTACGGGCCCGATGGATATACGTTTTAACCGTACCCAGGGGCAGGTCCAGCGTATCGGCGATTTCTTCGTACGAATACCCCTCGACGTGACGTAGCAGGATGCACGACCGGTACTCCGGCCGTAGCCGGGCAATGGCCCGCTCGATCGCGGTGCCGAGCTCCCGGCTCTCCACCTCAGCGAGCGGGCTTTCCGAACGGTCGCCTAGCTGCAGCGACGTGGCACGCATCTGCTCGGGGGTCGCGGCGTTCGGCGCCCCGTCGAGCGACAGCGTGTCGATGCTCTTGCGGCGCAGATGATCGATCGCTGCGTTGTTGGCGATTTTGAAAATCCACGATGAGAACTTGAATTCCGGCCGGTACGATTTGATCCCGTTCAGGACCTTGATGAACGTTTCCTGCGCGAGATCTTCGGCGAGCGCGCGATCGCGCACCATCCGATAGAGCAGCGAAAACACCGGCCGCTCGTACCGGCGGACCAGCTCACGGAATGCCGCGTCGTGTCCCTGTTTTGCCCACGCGACGACCTGCTGATCGCTGGCGTCGCTCAGGTGGTCCGGCCTATCTTTCGCGCCTATGGGTCGGTCTCCAGCCTACGTCCGT
>WNGI01001299.1_pt1 | contig 20520 bp, 18 predicted proteins | sample 5400621 | NCBI WGS metagenome assembly WNGI01 (sample SAMN13153374, study PRJNA577476) | soil metagenome | isolation source: 20 cm soil or saprolite under Garry oak tree replicate 1 | place: USA:California | collected 2016-06-15
CGGATGACGTTCTCCTGCAGCACGCGCAGCAGCTTCACCTGCAGCCGCATCGGCATGTCGCCGATCTCATCGAGCATCAGCGTGCCGCCGTCGGCGGCCATGAACAGCCCGCGGTGCGCACGCGTCGCGCCGGTGAACGAGCCCTTCTCGTGGCCGAACAGCTCCGACTCCAGCAGGTCCTCCGCCATGGCGCTGCAGTTGATGGCAACGAACGCCTTGTTGCGGCGCGGGCTGCCGCGATGGATGGCGCGCGCCAGCAGCTCCTTGCCGGTACCGCTCTCGCCGGTGATCAGCACGCGCGCATCCGTTCCCGCGACCATGTGCGCCTGCGCGAGCTTCTCCTCCATGCTGGCGCTGCGCGTGATGATCTCCGCGCGCCAGTCCTCGTCGGAGGCGCTGAAGCCGGAGATCCGCAGCGCCTTCTGCACCTGGTCGAGGAGCTCCTGCTTGTCGACCGGCTTGGTGAGAAAGCCGAACGCGCCCATTTGCGTCGCCTGCACCGCATCCGGAATGGTGCCGTGGGCGGTGAGAATGATGACCTTCAGTCCCGGCCAGCGGTTCTGCAGCTCCTTGAGCAGCCCGATGCCGTCCATCTGGTCCATGCGCAGGTCCGTGATCACCAGATCCGGCCGGAAGCGGCTGGATGCCGACAGCGCCTGCGCGGCGCTCTCCACCGCTTCGACGTCGTAACTCTCCGCGCGCAGGCGGATGGTCAGCAGGCGCAGCAGTCCCGGGTCATCGTCGACCAGGAGAATGCGGGCCTTGCGTTTGCCGGTCTGGTTCAGGATCGTGTCCTTGCTCGCTGTGATCATCGTCCCGTGCTCCCGGGTTTGCGCTCGTTCAGGGAGCGCTCGATGTTGGCAATGGCATCGAGTTTGGCGCGTGCCTCCTCGAGCTCCCTGCGCAGGCGGGTGTTTTCGTCCATCTCGGCCTGCAGCCGGTGGTTGGCGTTGGCCACACGCTGCTGGTCGGCCCGCACCGCCTCACTCTGCAGCCTGCGATTTTCTGCATCGAGCGTCAAATGGTCGTCGATTTGCGAAAGCTCCACGAAGGTGAGCGCGCGCTCCCCCGGCAACAGCATTTCCGGGTCCGCCATCAGCTCGCGCAGCAGGGCCTGGGCCTTGGGGAGGTCGGTGGCGGGGTGGCCGGGGGTGCCGAGCATCAGCGCCAGCTTCAGCTCGTGGCTCGGTGTCGGCGCGGTGTCGTAATCACGTTGTGCGCTCGCCACGATCTCCGCCTGCTCGGCAGGCCGACCCTGCACCAGCCTCTGCAGCAGCAGCAGGTACTCGCTCAACACGATCGAGCTCGTCACCGCCGCGTTCAGCGCCGGAGCGGGCGAAGGCGCGCGCTGCCCGGGCCACGAGGTGCAGCCGCAGGCGACCAGCGCCACGAGCACGCCACCCGCGGCGGCGCCGCGCGGCGCAGCCGGACAGCCGGGCGCCGCGGCGAGGCAGGCAGGCCCGGGGCGCTCAGGCGGCATGGGCGTGCGCCTTGGGTTCGCGCTTGGCGGGGCGATCCCCGCTCGTGACCCTGATCGGCATGGTGATGCGGAAATGCGCACCCGCAAACTCGCCATCGACGATCTGCACGGTGCCGCCGTGCGCCGCCACGAACTCCAGCACCACCGACAGTCCGATGCCGGTGCCCTTCACGGGTGTGCTGCGGGCCGCGCGCCCGGTATAGAAGGCGTCGAACACGTGGCTGCGCTCCTCGGGCGGGATGCCCGGGCCGTTGTCGGCCACGTCGAGCACCAGCTGCGCACCCGTAGCCCGGGCTCGCAGGTGGATCGTGCCTCCCTTGGGTGAGTACTTGACGGCGTTTGACACCAGGTTCTCGAGGATGAGGCGGATCTTGCCGCGATCGGCGACCAGGGTCACGTCCTCGACGCGTACATCGAGGCGCACCCTTTGCGACAACAGCGTGAGCTGCTGGTTCTCGAGCACCTGCTTCACCAGCGGACGCAGGCGGAACTCCGTGGCCTCCAGGCCCACGCTGGAGGTCTGCCAGGCGCTGAAGGACAACAGGTTCTCGATCATGCGCTGCAGCTTGATACCGTTCTCGCGCAGGATCGCGGCCACCTCGCGCTGGTTGGAATCCAGCTCGCCCACCGCCCCGTCCATCAGCAGCTCGGTGCCTTCGCGGATGTTGGCGAGTGGTGTCTTGAGCTCGTGCGACATGTGCCGCAGGAAGCGGTTGCGCTCGTGCGCGAGCTCGAGCAGCCGCTGGCGCAGCCACTCGAGCTGCCCGCCCAGGCGCTCGAGGTCACGCGGACCGGTGACCGCGATCGGGTTGGTGAAGGTGCCCTGGCCGAGCTCGCTGATGGCGCGGTCCAGTTGCCGCAGCGGCCGGCCGACGCCGAGGGTGAACACGAACACCGCGACCACCGCGAGCGGCAGGAGCGGCGCAGCCTGCCACAGCAGGCGCTTGCGCGCCTGCTGGGTCTGCTCTTCCAGCGCGGCCACTTGCGTGTCCACCTGGGCGTTGCTCTGCTGCGCCACGCGCTCCACCAGGGCGGACAGCTGGGTGAAACGGCTGGACAGGTCCGAGGCGACGGCGGCGCTGCTGCCCGGGGGCGCGCTCATGACCGTGTTGCGCAGGCTGCGTTGCAGCACCCCGATCTCCTCGAGCGTGCTGCGGGCGTCGCTCGTGGCCTGCAAGTGCAGCTGCTCGCGCGTGGTGCTCAGGCGCTCATCCTGCGTGCGGTACAGCTCGAGGAGCTCGCGTTGGCCGAGCACGTCGTACAGGCGCGCCGTGCGCTCGAGGGATGCGATCTGGCCGAACAGCTGCTGGCTGGCGCGCGCCCCGGCGACGCCCTGAATGACGATTTTGGTACCCGTGTCCGCGAGATCGCGGATCTGCAGCACGGCGGTGAGAATGGCGATCAGGAGCGGCACGGCGATCAACGCCAGGCCGACCAGCATCAATCCACTCAATGACTTGGGCCGCCCCCATTGCATGAAAGCATTCTACCGGGCGCACCGCGGGCGTGTCTGAGATTGCAGACGCGGTGGGGCGTCTCACCAGGGGTCGCGCAGCAGCCGCTCCTCCCAGGCGAGCGCGCTGCGCACGATGCCGTCGAGATCATCAAGGCGCGGGCGCCAGCCAAGCTCGGCCCGGATGCGATCGGCGCGCGCCACCAGCGCTCCGGGGTCCCCGGCCCGGCGCGGCTCCTCGCGAACCGCCAGACGCTTTCCCGACACCCGCTCGACGCTCTCCAGAACCTGCCGCACGCTGTAGCCATGGCCGTAGCCGACGTTGAGAGTGAGCGAGGGGCCGCCGCCCCGCAGGTAGCTCAAGGCATCCACGTGAGCCGACGCCAGGTCCTCGACGTGGATGTAGTCGCGCACGCCGGTGCCGTCGGGGGTGGGGTAGTCGGTGCCGAAGATGGCGACGTGCGCTCGCCTGCCGAGAGCGGCTTCGCAGGCGACCTTGATCAGCAGCGTCGCGTGCGGGGTGGCCTGGCCGATGCGGCCCCCGGTATCCGAGCCCGCCACGTTGAAGTAGCGCAGCGCCGCGTAGCGCAGCGCGCCAGCGCGCGCCACGTCCGCGAGCATCCATTCCGACATAAGCTTGGAGGTGCCGTAGGGATTGATGGGGGCGGTCGGGGTGCTCTCCGCGGCAAAGCCGTCCGCCGGCACGCCGTAGACCGCGGCGGTGGAGGAAAACACGAAGTGCCGCACCTGCGCCTCGAGGCAGCACTCCAGGAGCGTCGCGGTCGCGCCGGTGTTGTTGCGATAGTACTTGAGCGGCTCGCGCACCGATTCCGGAACGATGGTGCAGGCGGCAAAATGCATCACCGTGTCGACGCCGTGCTCTTTCAGGACGCCGCGCACCCGCTCGCGGTTACCGACCTCACCGACGATGAGGGGAGTGTCGAGCGCCGCCTGGCGAAAGCCGCGCGACAGGTCATCCAGGATCACCACCCGTTCGCCGCGCGCGCGCAATTGCAGGGCCACGTGACTGCCGATGTAGCCCGCGCCGCCGGTGACTAATATGCTGCCGTGCTTCATGGGGTGGCGATGATAAACAAAACCGCCGGCAGTGACCCGCAGCCGTTCTCGGGCCTGACACCCGAAGTGGTGCTCGATGCCGCCGCCGCCTTTGGCCTTGCGCCCGACGGGCGCCTGTTCGCCCTCAACAGCTACGAGAACCGCGTCTACCAACTCGGCGCCGGCGATACTCAGCTGGTGCTCAAGTTCTACCGGCCGCAGCGCTGGAGCGATGCGCAGATCGCCGAGGAGCATCAGTTCACCGCAGAGCTGGCGACGGCCGAGCTCGCGGTGGCCGCGCCGCTGGTGATCGACGGACAAACGCTGTTCCGCTACCACGACTTCCGCTTTGCGGCCTTCCCCTGGATGCGCGGGCGCGCGCCGGAGCTCGATGCGCCCGAGGCCCGGCAGATCCTCGGCCGCAGCCTCGCACGCATCCACCAGATCGGTGCGCTGCGCGCGTTCCAGGCCCGGCCCCGCATCGGTGTGCAGCGACTCGGCTGGGATGCCCGCGCGCAGGTGCTCTCGAGCGAGCTGCTGCCTGAGGGGCTGCGCGAACGTTATTCCACGGTCAGCGGCGCACTTCTCGAGCGCGTGAGCGAGGCCTTTGCGGCCGCCGCGGGCACGCACGAGATCCGCCTCCATGGCGACTGCCACCTGGGGAATCTTCTGTGGAACGAGCACGGTCCGGTGTTCGTGGACCTGGATGACTGCGCCACGGGGGTGCGGGTGCAGGACCTGTGGATGATGTTGGCGGGTCCGCCCGCCGAGCAGCAGCGCCAGTGGGGCGAGGTGCTTGCCGGTTACGGGCAGTTCGCGGATTTCGACTTCAGCGAATTGCTCCTCATCGAGCCGTTGCGCAGCCTGCGCATGCTGCACCATGCCGCCTGGGTGGCGCACCGCTGGGGCGACCCGGCCTTCCCGCGCGCCTTTCCCTGGGTCGCCGAGCCGCGCTACTGGGAGGGCTACCTGAATGATCTGCTGGAGCAGATCCCCGCCATCGATGAGCCACCGCTCCTGCAGCGCTGAGAGCCGGTGCCGATTGGCACGTGTGCAGGCGCGCGCAGACGCGCTATTGTCGCCACCCGGTCCGGCAACGCACGCGGCTATGCGGATGTACTTGAGAAGGGGTGGGTTCAACAACCTCGGGCCGGCGCTCGCTGCCAGCGTGATGCTCGTCGGCTGCGGCTCGGATGAGACGCCCGGCGTCGCGCGCGGAGCGGCGAAGCCTGCGATCGCACCCCGCAGGACGCAGCCGGGCGATCTCGTTTCGCCCAACATGGTGAGCGCCGTGAGCAGCGCCCACAGCGGGCCCGCGAGCGTGCAGCTGAAATTCGAGCTGCGGGAGCGTCCGGATGTAGCCCGGCCGCTCGACATCGACGTCGTGATCCTGCCGGCGGCTTCGGGTCTGGACCGACTGTACGGCCGGGTCGAAGTCGCGGACGGCCTGCAGCTGGCCGAGGGTGCGCAGATCGCCCCGACCGACCGCCCCGTGGAAGGCACTCCCATCCGCCACAGCATCAAGATCCTGCCGACGCGGGATGGCATATTCACCGTCAACGCCGTGGTGAGCGTGGATGCGGCCGGCCAGTCCTCGAGTCAGACCTTTTCCATACCGGTCATAGTCGGGTCAGGTTCACCGGCGCCCGTGAAGCCCTCGAGCGCCACGACCGCAACCAAGCCCGCGGCTGCGGCTCGCTAGCCACCCCTCAGCCCCGCCCCGCAGGCCGCGCGACGGAATCGCGAGGGGCTTCACGGGGAAGTCATGAAGGGGCCCGTATGATGCTCGTTGGCCCCGTTTCCCTGTTATGTCAAATCTCCAGACCCTGCGGACGCTCACCGATTCCCCGGAAGGGGCGCCCGGCGCAACCACCACGCTCGTCAGGGCGGACCCGCGCTCGCCCCCCGAGGCCTACCCGGATCTGCACCCGAGTTTGCGCGCGCAGCTGCGCGAGATGCAGCTGCGCACCGGCAACGCGACCCCCGACCTCGCGATGCTGCTGCGCCTGATCAACGACCACTATGAGACGCTCGAGAAGGAGCGGCGCGGCACCGTCGAGGCGATGCGCCTCATGGCCGACGAAGCGCGGGCGCTCGCGCGCGAGGCCCATGCCCAGAGTTCCGAGCACCTGCAGGTCATCCTCGATCACATCAAGGACGTGGTGCTCGCGGTCGATGAGGAGGGCGTGATCCGCACCTTCAATCCCACCGGCGAGCGCGTGTTCGGTTACGCGGAAGCGGAGGTCATCGGCCAGCGCGTCGACCTCCTGATCCCGCAGATCACCATCGCCACGGGTGAGACGGTCCCGCAGGCGCTGCAGCGCCTCGCCGCCAGCTCGGGCGATACCGCGCTCGATCTCACCGCGCGCGAGCTGTGGGCGCGGCGCAAGGACGGCGAGCGTTTCCCGGCGGAGATCGCCGTGAGCAAGGCGCCCCTGTCACGGCGCGAGATGTTCGTCCTGTGCCTGCGCGATGTCACCGAGCGGCGCGAGTCCGAGGAGGCCATGCGCGAGAGCGCCGCGCGCTATCGCCTGCTGGTCGATCACGCCCCCGAGGCGATCGTGGTCCTGGACGTCGACACCGGTCGCTTCGTGGACGCGAACGACAATGCGCAGAAGCTCTTTGGCCTCAATCGCGAGCGGCTGCTGCAGGTGGGGCCGGTGACCTTGAGTCCGCCGCAGCAGCCCGACGGCGGTGCTTCCGAGCAGCGCGCGCGCGCCTATATTCAGCAGGCGCTCGAGGGCAACACACCCGTGTTCGAGTGGTCGCACCGTGATGCCGCGGGCCGCGAGATCGTCTGCGAAGTGCGCCTGGTGCACCTGCCGAGCGGCAATCGCCACCTGGTGCGCGGCAGCATCGCCGACATCTCCGAACGCAAGCGCAGCGAGCGCATGGCCGCCGCCGAGCACAAGGTGTTCGAGCAGGTGACGCGCAACGCCCCGCTCCCCGAGGTGCTTGCCTCCATCACCCGGCTCATCGAGTCGACGGCCGCGGGAACGGTCTGTTCGGTGGGAGTGCTCCTCGAGGATGGCAAGGCCTTCTCCTACATGGTCGCGCCACGGTTTGCGGAAGCCCTGCGCGTGGCGCTCGAGCGCTCGAGCGTCGACGTCCGCAACGGCTCCTGTGCCGCGGCCGTGTACCTGGGCCGCCAGGTACTGGTGGCGGACCTCGCCAAGGACCCCTTCTGGCTCGAGCGGCGTGACCCGGCGCTCGCCGCGGGCCTGCGCGCGGCGTGGTCGACGCCGATCCAGGCGGCCGGCGGCAAGCTCCTCGGCTCACTCGGGGTGTACCGGCGCGAGCCCGGGCTGCCGACGGCGGCGGAGTCGCAGATCATGGCGCGCGCCGCGCAGCTCGCGGGCATCGCGATCGAGCGGCGCCTCGCGGAAGAGGCGCTGCGCGGGAGCGAGGCGAAGTTCCGGGGGCTCTTCGAGAGTATCGCCGAGGGCGTCTATCAGAGCGGGCGCAACGGCCGGCTGCTGTCGGTGAATCCGGCGTTCGTCGCCATGCTCGGCTACCGCAGCGCCGAGGAGCTGTACGCGCTGCCGAGCGCCGCGGCGCTCTACTGGGATCCCGCCGATCGCGCCGAGTTCACCCGCCGGGTCGAGTCGGAAGGGGAGATCCGGGATGCGGAATTCCTCATGCGCCGGTGCGACGGCCAGCAGCTGGTGATCCTGGAGAACGCGCGCCTGATGCGCGATGGCGCCGGCCGCATCCTCGGCTACGAGGGCACGATCGCCAACATCACCGAGCGCAAGCGCGCCGAACAGGCCATCTTCGCCGAGAAGGAGCGCGCCCAGGTGACCCTGCAGTCGATCGGCGATGCGGTGATCAGCACCGACGCCGAAGGCCGCATCGAGTACATCAACCCGGTCGCCGAGACGCTCACCGCGTGGAGTCTCGCGGAAGCGCGCGGCCAGCCGATCGGCGCGGTGCTCAAGCTCGTCAACGAGCTCACCCGCGAGCCCATCGAGAACTCCCTCAGCGGCGCGCTCGGGCGCGCCGGGAGCGCCGTGCCGACCGATCACTCGGTGCTCATCACCCGCGCCGGCCACGAGGTGGCCATCCAGGAATCGGCGGCACCCATCTGCGACCGCGCCGGAAGGGTGATGGGCGCGGTGGTGGTGTTCCACGATGTGACCCGCGAACGACGCCTGAAACGCGCGCTCGCCTGGCAGGCGAGTCACGACGCGCTCACCGGCCTCATCAACCGGCGCGAATTCGACAACCGCGTGCACGCGGCGCTACTCAGCGCGCAGCGCGGCGAGCGCTCGTACGCGCTGCTGTACATCGATCTTGACCAGTTCAAGGTGGTCAACGACACCTGCGGGCACCAGGCGGGCGACCGGCTGCTGCGCGACGTGACCGGAGTGCTGCAGACCCAGGTGCGGGCCACGGACACCATCGCGCGCCTGGGCGGGGATGAATTCGGGGTGTTGCTCGAGGGCTGCACGCTCGAGCAGGCGACGCGCATCGCCGACGGCGCACGCCAGGCGATCCGCGACTTCCGTTTCGTGTGGGGTACGACCACGCTGTCGGTCGGGGCGAGCATCGGCATCGTGCAGATCCGCGCCGACACCGAGAACGTCGCCAACATCATGAGCGCCGCCGACATCGCCTGCTACGCAGCCAAGGATGCCGGCCGCAACCGCACGCACGTCTACGAGGCGGACGGGGAGCGCCATCGCGAGATGCACTGGGTGGCGCGCGTCACGCGCGCCGCGGAGAGCAACCGCCTGGAGCTGTTCTTCCAGCCGATCGTGTCGCTGCGCGCCCCCGGCGGGCGCGGCTTTCACGAGCTCACCGTGCGCTTGCGCGCCGACGACGGCGAGCTGGTGCCGCCGTCGCAGTTCATCCCGGCCGCCGAGCGCTATAACGTCATGTCGGTGCTGGATCGCTGGGTCGTGGGACAGGCGATCGAGCTGCTCGGGGAGCGCCGGCGCAGCGGCCAGCCGCTGCCGCTCCTGGCGGTGAATCTCTCGGGCACTTCCCTCAACGAGCAGTCGTTCGTGGACTTTGTCCTGCACAGCGTCGGGGAGCCGGCGATCGCCGGCGCGCTGTGCTTCGAGATCACCGAGACCGCGGCGGTGACGAGTCTGTCCAACGCGCGCTATCTCATGGGCGAGCTCAAGCGGCGCGGCTGCAAGTTCGCGCTCGATGACTTCGGCACCGGCGTGTCCTCCTTCGTGTACCTGAAGACCCTGCCGGTGGACTTCCTCAAGATCGACGGGCAGTTCATCACTCACATCGCCCAGGATCCGGTCAACCGCAGCATGGTCGAGGCCATCGGCAAGGTGGGCAGCGCGCTCGGGATCGCCACCGTCGCGGAGTGCGTCGAGACCGAAGCGGTGCTCGCAGAGCTGCGGCGCATCGGCGTTGACTTCGCGCAGGGCATTTATCTGGCGCACCCGCTGCCGATCGCGCAGCTGCCCCGATAGGCGCCGCAACGCTGCGATTCTTCAATGGTGCACGCGGGAGCGCTTGCGTAGAATGCGCGTTCCTGCGCTTCGACGGAACCTCACGTGCACCACACTCGCGACGCTCCCGCCCCGCCGCGCCGGCTGTGCGCGATGCTCTGCGTGTTGTCCCTGGGCGCGGCCGCGTTCGGCGCGCGTGCCGCCGCGCCTGCCGCGGCGCCTGCCGCGGCTGCTGCGCCGGAAGCGCTCGCGGCGCAGCTGCGCGACGCGGCGCTCGCCGGACATGACATCGCCTACGAGTGGGTGAGCGAGCTCACGAGCCGCTTCGGTCCCCGTCCGGCGGGCTCCGTCAGCGAACGGCAGGCCGCCGAATGGGCGGCGGCGCGCTTCAAGGAGCTCGGCTTCGAGAACGTGCACATCGAGAGCTTCCCGATCACCGCCTGGGTGCGCGGCACCGAGAGCGCCCAGATCACCTCGCCCGTCACGCAGCCGCTGGTGGCCGCTTCGCTCGGAGAATCCCCGCCGACGCCGGCCGCAGGGCTCGAAGGCGAGGTCGTCACCTTCGCAAGCTTCGATGCCCTCAAGGCCGCGCCCGCGGATTCCCTCGGCGGCAAGATCGCCCTGGTGGCGCGCCGCATGGTGCGCACGCAGGACGGCGCCGGTTACAGCGCGGCGGTGGACGCCCGCATCGATGGCCCGGGCGAGGCCGCGCGCCGCGGAGCGATCGCGTTTCTCGTGCGTTCGGTGGGCACCGACAGCCATCGCCTGGCGCACACCGGTACGACGCGCTACGTCGATGGGCGCGTGCCGGTGCCCGCGTTCGCGCTCAGCAACCCCGATGCCGATCAGATCGAGCGGCTCGCCGCGCTCGGGCAGAAGGTGCGCGTGCGCCTGTACTCGAGCGCCTCCTACGTGCCGGACGCGCATTCACAGAACGTGATCGCGGATGTGCGCGGGCGCGCGCGGCCGCAGGAAGTGGTGCTGCTCGGCGCGCACCTGGACAGCTGGGACCAGGGGACCGGGGCCGTCGACGACGGGACCGGCATGGCGATCATCACCGCGGCGGCGACGCTCATCCGCGATGCCCCGCAGCGGCCGCGGCGCACGGTGCGGGTCGTGCTGTTTGGCTCCGAGGAGACAGCGCAGCCGGTGGCGCCGTACGGCGCCTTCGGCGGCCATGCCTATGCCGGCAACCACAAGGCGGAGCTCGCGTCCCACGTGCTCGCGGGCGAGAGCGACTCCGGTGCCGATCGCGTCTATCGTCTCGGGCTGCCGCAGGCCGCGTTGCAGGGCGAGTTTGCGAGAACGGCGCTGCGCGTGCTCGGCCCCATCGGGGTACTCGCCGCCCCGCGAGCGCCGGAGGAGGCGGGCACGGACATCGGCCCGTCGGTGGAGGCGGGTGTGCCGGCGTTCGTCCTCTACCAGGACGCGAGCGGGTACTTCGACATCCATCACACCGCCGACGACACCCTCGACAAGATCGACCAGGAGCAGCTCGACCAGAACGTCGCCGCCTGGGCGGCGCTCGTATGGCTGGCGGCGGACAGCGATGTTGATTTCCGCACCCTTGGGGAGCCGCCGCCGCAGCAACCATGAGCGCTCAGATTCTCATTTCGCGCGCCGACGGGGTGTGCGAGGTGCGCTTCAATCGTCCCGAGAAGCGCAACGCCATCACCTTCGCCATGTACGAGGCGTTGTACCGCGGCCTGCGCGAGGCGCAGGCGGACGCGGCGGTGCGGGTCGTGCTGCTCGGGGGTGAGGGCGCCGGCTTCTGCGCCGGCAACGATCTCAACGATTTTCTCACCGGCCCGCCCTTCAGCGCCGAGCACCCGGTCATGGGCTTCCTGCACACGCTGGCGACGTTCGAGAAGCCGCTGCTGGCGGCCATCCACGGCCAGACCGTCGGCATCGGCGTGACGCTGCTGCTGCACTGCGACCTGGTTGTCGCGGCGCGCACCGCGCAGCTGTCGATGCCGTTCGTGGCCCTGGGCCTGGTGCCGGAAGCGGCCAGCTCGCTGCTGCTGCCGCGGCTGGTGGGTCAGCAGCGCGCGGCCGAGCTGCTGCTGCTCGGTAAGCCCTTCGATGCCGCCACCGCCGAGAGGCTCGGGTTGGTGAACCGCGTGGTCGAGGAGGCCGCGCTCCTCACCGAGGCCCGTGCGCTGGCGCGGGCGCTGGCGCAGCAGCCCAACGGCGCGCTGCTCGCCACCCGGCGCCTGCTGCGCGGTGACCCGGAGCAGGTCCGTGCGCGAATCGAGGCGGAGGCGCGCATTTTCGCCGCCCAGCTGCAGTCGGAGGAATTTCGTGCCGCGGTGCGCGCCTTCCTCGCCAAGGGGCGCGCGGGCTGAGCGCGCGCGCTTCAGGTAGGCATATGCCGGTGTACAGCCTGGATGGACTCGTTCCGGTCGTCGACCCGGCGGCGTTCGTGCATCCGCAAGCGGTGCTGATCGGCGATGTGATCGTGGGGGCCCGCTGTTATGTGGGCCCGGGCGCATCGCTGCGCGCAGACTTCGGCCGCGTCATCCTGAGCGCCGGCTCGAACGTGCAGGACTGCTGCGTGCTGCACAGCTTTCCCTCCAAGGACACCCTGCTCGAGGAGGACGCCCATATCGGGCACGGGGCGGTGCTGCACGGCTGCACCGTACGCCGCGGCGCGCTCATCGGCATCGGCGCGATCGTCATGGATGAGGCGGTGGTGGAGGAGGAGGCCTTTGTCGGCGCCGCGAGCTTCGTGCGCGCCGGCTTCGTCGTGCCGCGGCGCACCCTCGTCACCGGCGTGCCGGCCCGCATCGTGCGTACGCTGACGCCCGAGGAGCTCGCCTGGAAAGCCACCGGCACGCGTGAATACCAGCAGCTCGCCGAGCGCTGCCTCGCGACGCTCAGGGAGTGTCAGCCGCTCGCTGCTGCGCAAGCCGGCCGCCCGAGCATGGGCGGCTCGAGCGCCGTGCCGCTGCACGGCATCGGGCGCCCGAAGGATCTGCGACCCTGAAGGCGAGTGCGCCGCGCACGCCACCGCGCATCGGCGCCGCGTCAGCCCTGCGCGGGCGGATCGGCGGCATCGGGGTTGATCACCCCGAACAGCGCCGGAACGCGCGCGTAGAACAGGCGGATCCTTTCCTGCTGCAGCAGCGCCAGGAGCTTCGTCGCCTCCTCGTCGGTCACGATGAACTCCACTTCCACCGTGAGCGTGCCGGCGAGCTCGAAGAAGTGACTCTCGTGCAGCACATGGTGACGGCCGAAGCCGGCCATGGCGCGAAAGGCCGAGCCGCCGCCGATGCCGAGGCCGTTGGCCTTCTCGAGCAACCACTCCCACACCAGGCGCCCGTGATGCCGCTGCCCCTCGTGAACGTAGAATCTCAGCAGTGAGCCTTGCATAGGACGACCGTGCCGATGCCGGCAAACGTCATGAGAATCGATCCCGCCAGGTGCGCCGCCGCCGCGCCCAGCGCCCACAGTGCCCGTCCCTGTTGCATCAGGGTCACGACCTCGGCGGAGAAGGTGGAGAAGGTCGTGAGCCCGCCGCAGAACCCGGTGATCACCAACAGCCGCCACTCGGGCGCCACGGCCGAGTAGGTCGCGAAGAACGCCACCGCAACCCCGACGACGTAGCCGCCGATCAGGTTGGCGGCGAGCGTGCCCGGTGGGATCGAGGGGAAGTGCGCATTCAGTGTCAGGCCGAGCCACCAGCGCAGGAGCGCCCCGAGGCTCGCCCCGAGGCTGACGGCGGCAATCGACTTCCACATAAGCCGCTGCTTGTACCCTATCGCGCGAGCGGCGCGCAACGGTTCGAGTATGCTCACGGCCTGAAGGACATCATGCGCAAGTCCCCGACACCCCTGCTCAGCGCCGCGGTGCTCGCCGCGGCGCTGAGCGGCTGCTCGCAGCACTCCCGGCAACACGCGGCGGACGAGCGCCTGGCTGCCATCTACAGCAGCGAGTGGCAGTGGCGCACCGAGCAGCTGCCCGACAACGAGGACAACACCCGGCCCGTTGCCGATCACCTGCCGAAGGTGGACGCGGCGACGCAGGACATGCGCCGCAGATACTGGGAGGACGTGCTGCGCCGGGTCGAGGCCGTCGCGCGCGCCAGCCTGTCGGCTAAGGAGCAGGTCAACTACGACACCTACCGCGCACAGATCGCGGTCCTGATCGCCAACCAGCGTTTCCGCGACTTCGAGATGCCGGCCAACTCCGACACCACCTTCTGGACGAATATCGGCTACACCGCGCGCCGCCCGTTCCGCACCCTGGTGGACTACGAGCACTGGATCGCGCAGATGCACGACATCCCGCGTTACTTCCACGAGCAGATGCAAGAGATGCGCGCCGGCATGAAGCGCGGCTTCACTGCGCCGCGCGTCACCATGGCCGGACGCGACACCTCCATTACCGCGGTCACGGACGCGACGCCCGAGGGCAGTCTTTTCTATACCCCCTTCAGGGACATGCCGGGCATACCGCCCGCGAAGCAGGCGAGGCTGCGCGCGGATGCCCTCAGGACCATCCGCGAAGTGGTGCAGCCGGCGTACGTGGAGCTGCTGAAATTCATGCGCACCGAGTACGTCCCGGGGATGCGCACCACACTGGCAGCGGCCGACCTGCCGGACGGCAAGGACTACTATCGCGCGAAGATCCGCGAGTTCACCACGCTCGACCTGGATCCGGATGCGATCCATCAGCTCGGCGTCGTCGAGGTGCAGCGGCTGCACGCGGCGATGCTCGCCGCCATGCACGAGACCGGCTTCAGCGGCGAGTTTCCGGCGTTCCTCAGGTTCCTGCGCGCCGACCCGCGCTTCTACGCCAGGTCGCCCGAGGAGCTACTGATGCACGCCGCGTGGACCGCGAAGCGCTTCGACGGCAGGGCGGCGCAGTTCTTCGGTTACTTGCCGCGGGCGCGCTTCGCCATCAAGCCGGTGCCCGAGGACCTCGCGCCGTTCTATACCGCGGGGCGCGGCGGGCCGGGGATATACCTGCTCAACACCTACGACCTGTCGAGCCGGCCGCTCTACAACCTCACTGCCCTGACGCTGCACGAGTCCGCACCCGGGCACGCGTTTCAGATGCCCATCGCGATGGAGCACAAGGACCAGCCGATGTTCCGCCAGCTCACCTACATCTCCGCCTACGGCGAAGGCTGGGCGCTGTACTGCGAGCAGCTCGGGCTCGAGATGGGGCTGTACGACACGCCCTACGAGCGCTTCGGCATGCTCGGCTACCAGATCTGGCGCGCCGCGCGCCTGGTCGTCGATACCGGCATTCACGCCCAGGGCTGGACGCGCGAGCAGGCGCTCGAGTACTTCAGGCAGTACACCGCGCTCCCCGAGCGCGAGATCGGCACCGAGGTGGATCGCTACATCGCCTGGCCGGGGCAGGCGCTGTCGTACTACCTGGGCGAGCGCGCCTTTCTCGACGCCCGTGCGCGCGCGGAGCGAGCGCTCGGCGAGCGCTTCAACGTGCGCGCCTTTCACGATGCGGTGCTGGAGCTCGGCTCGGTGCCGTTACCGGTGCTGCAGGCCCGGATCGACCGTTTCATCGCCGAGGGCGGTCGCGGGCCCTATCCGGACATGGAGTAACCGCCCGCATTGGGGTTAGGATACGAGGTGTTCCTGTTCGCGAAAGGAGTCGGTATGAGACGCACGACATGGTTGGTGGCGATGGGTGCGGCACTCGCGGTTGTGGCCGGTCAGGCCATCGCCCAGGCTTCGCATGAGAACGGCCAGCAGCAGAAGATGACGAGCTGCAACGCGGACGCGACGGCCAAGGGATTGAAGGGCGCCGACCGCAAGACCTTCATGAAGAGCTGCCTGTCGGAGAAGACCGCGGCGGCCACCTCGGGCGCCGCGGCGGCGCCGGCCGCCACGACGGGCAACAGCCAGCAGCAGAAAATGAAGACCTGCAACGCGGACGCGACGACCAAGGGGCTGAAGGGCGCCAGCCGCAAGGCATTCATGAAGGACTGCCTGAGCGGCAGCGCCGCTCACTAGCGCCCCGGGCCACGCCGGCCGCTTTCGGGATTCAGGACCGGGCCCGGTCCGGCGCTGCGCATTGGTACGCCTGCGTGAGCGACGCACAGCCATCCTTCGCCGCAGGCGGTTGCACCTGCCGCGCCGTGCGTTTTTCGCTCAGCAGCCGGCCACTCATCGTGCATTGCTGTCATTGCCGCTGGTGCCAGCGGGAGAGCGGCGCCTCCTTCGCGCTGAATGCCGTGATCGAGGCCGATCGCGTGGTGCTCCTTCGGGGAAGCCCCGAGCTCGTGATGACGCCGAGCAACAGCGGCAAGGGCCAGAAGATCGCCCGCTGCCCGGTGTGCCGTGTGGCCCTGTGGAGCACCTACGCCGGCGCCGGGGATGCGCTGCGCTTCGTGCGCGTAGGCACGCTCGATGATCCGGATCGACTGAGTCCCGACATCCACATCTACACCGAGTCCAAACAGCCCTGGGTCGTGATCCCCGCCGGCGCACGTACGGCGAGCCAGTACTACCGGCGGAGCGACGTCTGGAGCGCCGAGAGTCTCGCCCGCCGCGAGAAACTGCTCGGCTGAAGCGCCCGCGCCGCCGCAGGCGGCCGATGAGGCCGGCGGCGGGTTGAGCGGGTTTTCGCGCAGCCGCGGTTTTTGATATAGATGAATTGCATAGCAGAGGGTCAAAATACGATTATTCCTTAAGCACAACGCCTTCCTAGAATCGATCCGATGCGGATGCCCACCGAAGCCGATGCGTACCCGTTTGCCGACCAGCAGCTGCCGTGCCTCGTCGGCGGGGAGTTCGTGCGCCAGGGACGGACGTTCGACAACGTCAATCCGGTCAACGGCGTAGTTCTGGCCACGGTCACCGAGGCGGATGCGGCGCTCGTCGATCGGGCCGTGCAGGCCGCACGCGGCGCGCTGCGCGGGCCCTGGGCGCGCCTGTCGACGCCGGAGCGCTGCGCGCTGCTGCGCAAGGTCGCGGAGCGCATCGAGCAGCGCTTTGCCGAGTTCGTGAGCGCCGAAATCGCCGATACCGGCAAGACGCTGCAGCAGGCGAGCTCGCTCGACATTCCGCGCGGCGCGGCCAACTTCCGCGCCTATGCGGATCTTGCGCTAACGCGTGGCTCGGAGTGCTTCGAGATGGGCACGCCCGATGGCCGCGGCGCGCTTAACTACTCGGTACACAAGCCCGTGGGCGTGGTGGCGGTCATCGCGCCGTGGAACCTGCCGTTCCTGCTCATGACCTGGAAGGTCGCCCCCGCCCTGGCGTGCGGGAATGCGGTGGTGGCGAAGCCCTCGGAGGAGACGCCTTCCTCGGCCGCGCTGCTCGCGCAGGTGATGCAGGAGGTCGGTATGCCGCCCGGGGTTTTCAACCTGGTGCACGGTTTCGGGCCCGGCTCCACCGGCGAGGCGCTGGTGAGTCACCCCGACGTGAATGCCATTGCCTTCACCGGCGAGTCTGCGACCGGGTCGGCCATCATGAGAGGCGCCGCCGACTCGGTGAAGGCGCTGTCTTTCGAGCTCGGCGGCAAGAACGCCGCCGTGGTGTTTGCGGACGCGGACTTCGAGGCGGCCGTCGGCGGCACCATGCGCTCGGTGTTTTCCAACTGCGGGCAGGTGTGCCTGTGCTCCGAGCGCGTGTACGTCGAGCGCCCGCTCTTTGCGCGCTTCGTGGAGGCGCTCGCGCAGCGGGCGCGCCGGCTGAAGATCGGCGGGCCGTACGAGGGCGCGGACCTGGGACCGCTGATCTCGCGCGCGCACCGCGAGAAGGTCCTGTCCTACTATCGCCTGGCGCGCGAGGAGCACGGCGAGATCGTGTGCGGCGGCGGCGTGCCGTCCTTCGGCGATGAGCGCGACCGCGGCGCTTTCATCGAGCCGACGGTGGTGTGCGGCCTCGCCGAGGATGCGCGCTGTGTGAAGGAGGAGATCTTCGGCCCCGTCTGCCACCTGGCACCGTTCGATTCCGAGGATGAGGCCGTGCGGCTGGCGAACGACACCCGCTACGGGCTGGCGGCTGCCGTGTGGACCTCGAATCTGCAGCGCGCGCATCGCGTGGCGCGCCAGATGGAAGTGGGCATCGCGTGGGTCAATGACTGGTATCTGCGCGACCTGCGCACGCCCTTCGGCGGGGTGAAGCTCTCGGGCATCGGCCGCGAGGGCGGGGCGCACTCGCTCGCCTTCTTCTCCGAACCCATGAACATCTGCGTGAAGCTCTAGGGGCCGGTGGCGGGATGGCGCGCATGAGGGCAGACGAGGCAGGCGGCGGCGCCGCGCGCGCGGACAGTGCCGTGATTGCGGGCAAGGCCCGGCCGCGCGGGACCTTCCCGCACTTCCGTCGCGCCGGCGATTTCATCTTCGTGTCGGGGACCAGCGCCCGGCGGGCCGACGATTCCATCGCCGGGGCGGAGCGCGATGCCAGCGGGGCGCCGCTGCTCGACATTCGCGCCCAGACGCGCGCCGTGCTCGAGAACATCCGCGACATTCTCGCGAGTGCGGGCGCGAGCCTCGCCGATGTGGTCGAGGTGAGCGCCTATCTGGTGAGCATGGCCGACTTCAACGGCTACAACGAGGTCTACAGCGAGTTCTTCGGCTACCAGGGTCCGGCGCGCACCACCGTGGCGGTGGCGCAGCTGCCGCACCCGCAGCTGCTGATCGAGATCAAGGCGATCGCCTATCGCCCGGCGGGCGCGACGGGTGAGGCGCCGCGGGCCCCTTAAGGAGATGCCATGAGGATGGTCGACATTCATACCCACTTTCTGCCGCGCACCTGGCCGGACCTCGCCGCGCGCTTTGGCACGCCGGACTGGCCGTGGATGAGGCATGGCGGCGCGGGCCGGGCGATGCTCATGGTCGGTGAGCGGGAATTTCGCCCGGTCACTGCGGCCTGCTGGGACCCGGCGGTGCGTCTCGAGGCCATGGATCGCGACGGAGTGGACGTGCAGATCATGTGCGCCACGCCGGTGCTGTTTTCCTATCAGCGGCCGCCGGCGCAGGGGCTCGAATGCGCGCGCCTGTTCAACGACGCCGCGCGCGAGATCTGCGCTCACGCGCCGCGGCGGCTGAAGTCCCTGTGCCAGGTGCCGCTGCAGGACACGGAGCTCGCCTGCCGGGAGTTGAGCCGGGCGATGGCCGAGGGCCACGTGGGCGTGCATATTGGCAACCACGTGGGCGAGCGCGACCTCAGCGACGAGGGAATCATCACCTTCCTGCAACACTGCGCCGCCGAGGGCGCGGCGGTGTTCGTGCATCCCTGGGACATGATGGCGCCGGAGCGCATGTCCAGGTACCAGCTCCCGTGGCTGGTGGCCATGCCGGCGGAAACGCAGCTGTCGATCCTGTGGTTGATCCTGTCGGGGGCCTTCGAGCGCCTGCCGCGCTCGCTCAAGCTGTGCTTCGCGCACGGCGGCGGCAGCTTTCCGTACCTCCTCGGGCGCGTCGACAATGCGTGGCGCAACCGCGATGTGGTGCGCGAGGATTGCCCGCGGTTGCCGTCCACCTACCTCGACCGGTTCCATGTCGATGCGGCCGTGTTCAGCGGCGAGGCACTCGCGTTCCTGGTCAAGATCATGGGCGAGGACCGCGTCATGCTCGGTTCCGACTATCCCTTTCCGCTCGGGGAGCAACAGGTCGGCAGCCTCATCCGCTCCCACGAGGCGCTGCCGGCGCCGACGCGCGAGAAGCTGCTGCACGCCAACGCCAGCGCCTTCTTCGGCGTCGATGCCGGTCGGTTTGCGGTAAGCGGCGCAGCGGCTGTGCGCCGCAGCGCCTGAGCAGCGCTCGGCTTCATGACCTCGGTACGACTCGAGCGCTGGATCGCGCGCAAACTCCGCCTGCGCCACGTCGAGCTGATCGCCGCCCTCTATGAGTGCCGCAGCATCCTCAAGGCCTCCAGGCGCCTGAGCCTCACCCAGCCGACTCTCACCAAGGCGCTGCAGGACGTCGAGGCGACGCTCGGCCTGGCGCTGTTCTCGCGTACCAACCGCGGGCTCGAGCCGACCCCGTACGGGGAAATCTTCGCGCGGCACGCCAAGATCGTGCTGGCGCAGCTGCGCCACGCGGCCGAGGAGCTGGAGAACCTGCGCGTCGGCTATAGCGGCAAGGTCACGGTGGGCACGCTGCTCGCCGCTTCCGCCAGCATCCTGCCCGATGCGATTGCGCGCCTCAAGATCGAGCGGCCCGCAGTCGCCATCAGCGTTGTGGTCGGCACGTACGACATCCTGGTGCCGTCGCTCCTGGTCGGCGATCTCGACATGGTGCTCGGGCGCCTGCCCGAGGAGGGCCGCAGCAGCGCGCTGCTGTACGAGGAGTTCTACGCCGAGCCGATCTGCCTGGTCACGCGGCCCGGGCACCCGCTGTTGCGCAAGCGCCGGCTCGGGCTGCGCGACCTGGTGAACGAGGCGTGGCTGCTGCCGTTGCCCGAGACCACGCTGCGGCGTCAGGTCGAGCGCGCGTTCCTCGAAGCGCACGCGACGTTGCCCCGCAACGTGATCGAATCGGTGTCGATCCTCACCAATCGAGTGTTGCTGCGCAAATCCGACTCGATCGGCGTGATGCCCTATCACGTGGCGCTGGATGACGTGCAGCACAAGCTGCTGGCGATCCTGCCGGTGAAGCTCAAGTCCATGGAGACTCCGGTGGGCGCGATCCTGCGTGCGCCCGGCAACCTGCCCCCCGCGGCCACGGCGCTCCTCGAGTGCCTGCGGCTCGCGGCCCGGGACGTGCCATCACCCCGCGCACGACCATGATCGCCTTCGTGAGGGAAGTGGGGGAATCGCTCGCGCGCTGTGAGCTCACTCATCTCGCGCGTGCCCAGATCGACGTGCTGCAGGCGCAGCGTCAGCACGCGCAGTATGTCGCCGCGCTCACCGCGCTCGGGTGCCGCATCGAGTGGTTGCCGCCGCTCGCCGAACGCCCCGACGCCGTATTCGTCGAGGATACCGCGGTGCTGGTAGCGGAGGTCGCAGTCATCACGCGGCCGGGCGCCGCCTCGCGTCGGGCTGAAGTCGAGAGCGTCGCCGCCGCGCTCGCGCAGCACGTGCCGGTGCGGCGCGTGACCGATCCGGCGTGCCTGGAGGGTGGAGACGTGCTGCGCATCGGCCGCACGCTGTATGTCGGGGCTTCCGGCCGCACCAACCCGGCCGGCGTTGCACAGCTC
>WNGI01003564.1_pt1 | contig 20516 bp, 19 predicted proteins | sample 5400621 | NCBI WGS metagenome assembly WNGI01 (sample SAMN13153374, study PRJNA577476) | soil metagenome | isolation source: 20 cm soil or saprolite under Garry oak tree replicate 1 | place: USA:California | collected 2016-06-15
CTACGACATCTTCTTCGATTACGACGTGCTGCTCTCCACTGACCGCTTCGTGCGCGAGGTCTCAGCCCGGCAGGAGTTCCAGCGGCCGATGAGCACCGCCGAATACCACTTCCTGCTGGGCGGCTATGTCTTGGAGCGCGAGCGGGCGCTCGGCCTCTCCCGCAAGTCGGTATTGAGCGCGGCGCATATGGCCGCCGTTCCGATCTATACCTCGTCGCCTGGCGACTCCTCGATCGGGATGAACGTCGCCGAGCAGGCCCTGTCGGGAAGCAAGCTGCGGTTCGACGTCAGCGCCGATGTGAACGAGACGTCGTCGATCGTGTTCTCGGCGAAAATTCGCGGCGGGAAGAGCGGAGTCCTGATCATCGGCGGCGGGAGCCCCAAGAACTTCGTGCTGCAGACCGAGCCGCAGATCCAGGAGGTGCTGGGGATCAGCGAGAAGGGGCACGACTACTACCTGCAGGTCACGGACGCACGCCCCGACACCGGTGGGCTCTCCGGCGCGACGCCATCGGAGGCCGTCAGTTGGGGCAAGGTCGATCCCGATAAGCTGCCCGGGACCGTGGTCGCGTACCTGGACAACACCGTGGCGTTCCCCATTCTGGCATCGTACGCGCTCGCCCGTCGCAAGCCGCGCCAGCTGAAACGGCTCTACGACCGGCGCGAGGAGATGATGCGTGAGCTGACCGAGTCCTATCTGGAAGCGAAATCCGATCGCGACGCGCGCGCCGAGGCAGCCACGGGCGGGGGCAGCGGCGCCAGCTGAAACCCCGAAGTCCGACCGTCCAACCCGGGCGTATGGCGTCTACGTCCTGGGTCTCCTGGCATTGGTCAATTTGCTGAACTACCTCGACCGCAACGTCGTGTATGCGGTGTTTGAGCCGATCAAGCGCGACCTGAGTCTCACCGACGCGCAGCTTGGCTGGCTCGGTTCGGCGTACATCATTGTGCTCTCGCTCGCGGCGCTGCCGCTCGGTGTCATTGGCGATCTGCGCTCGCGGCGCAGCGTGATCACCTGGGGCGTGACGGTCTGGAGCCTGGCGACGACGGCGGGTGGATTTGTGGGTCGCTTCTGGCAGCTGTTCACCTGCCGCGCGCTCGTGGGCTTCGGAGAGGCGGGCTACGGTCCCGCATCTCAGGCGGTCATTGCGCAATACTTCAAGGGCAAGCAGCGCGCGTTTGCGATCGGCGTGTACTCCGTCGGGATGGCGCTCGGTGGGGTGCTCGGGATCTGGTTCGGCGGCGTCATCGCGGAGAATTACGGCTGGCGGTGGGCTTTCATCTGGATGGGGTTCCCCGGTCTGGTGTTGGCGCTGCTTGCATCGCGTTTGCGTGAGCTGGATCGGCGCCCGCCCCGGCCCATTCTCGAGATTCTGCGCCAGTGGTGGCGGCACGGAATGCTCGGCGTGACGCATTATGTGGCGCCGCTCGCCGTCTGCGCCGGAATCGGCGCGGCGATCGCGGGCGTGCTGGCGCTCTTTGAGGGCATTCCCCCACTGATCGGCACGGCCGTTTTTGGTGTGGGCGTGAGCATCGGGATCGCCTGGACCGTCTGGCGGCTCGTCCCGTTGGCTGTGCGACGCACGACGGAAGCAGGTGCCGTCGCTGCTGGCGCGTTCGACGACTTTCAGGATGCTGCGGTGAGGGTGCTCCGCACACCGACTTTGATCTGGGTGTTTCTCGGTGGCGCGATGATCACGTTCGCGGTGAATGGGCTGGTGGCCTGGGCGGCCGCGTTCATGCAGCGAACTCACGGGCTGTCCGTCGCGCGCGTGGGCGCCGACTTCGGGCTGTGGGCGCTGGGTGGCGGGATCCTGGGGGCGCTCGTCGGCGGCCGGATGGCCGACGGGCTCCAGCAGCGGTGGCGCGGGGGACGCGTCCTCGTGTCCGGTGCTGGATTCGTCCTCGGGGCGCCAGTCTGCGCGGCCTTGATCCTGGTCAGGGATCTGCGCTGGTTCGGCCCGCTCATTATGGCCACGTACTTCCTGTACACGTGGTATAACGGCCCCCTCGTCGCCGTGATTCTCGACGTCGTCCCAGCGACCGTGCAGGCGTCCGTCCTGGGAGCGTTCGTGTTGTTCTCGCATCTCGCGGGCGACGCGCTGGCACCGCCGCTCATCGGCTACTTGTCGGACCGCACGGGCAGCCTGCAGGGCGCGATGTTGTTGCTGCCGACGGTCGGATTGCTCGGTGGCGTGATCATCCTCATCGGCCTCACGACCGTGGCACGCGACATTCACCGCATGAGCGCGCTCGACCTCCATGTGTCTCGGAGACGGTGAGGTGGTGGCGTGAAGATCGCCGTCATCTTCGACTCGCTGCATCCCGAGTGGGAGGATGCGGAGTACAAGCGCGCCATCGAGCAAAAGGCCGAAGAAGCGGAGTACGACGTCGCCCGCGCGCTGATGGCGGGTGGCCACGATGTGCTCATGATCGGTATCGGTGACGACGTCGCTCCGCTGCTCGCGCGTCTGGCGGCGTTCCAGCCCAAACTCGTCTTCAACGGCTGTGAAGGGTTCCGCAAGAACGCCCGGCACGAGTACGCGATCGCGGCGCTGCTCGACATGTATGGCTACCGCTACACCGGCTCATCGCCCACGGCACTGCTCGTCGCGCGCAACAAGTCGCTCACCAAGAAGGTCCTCGCCTACCACGGCATTCGTGTGCCCGCCTTCGCCGAGTTCCACGAGGGTGACACGCTCGTGCGCCCGTCGGAACTGCGCTTTCCGCTGATCGTCAAACCGCTGCTCGAGGATGCCTCGATCGGTATCGCGCAGGCGTCCGTGGTCGAAGACGATCAGAGCCTCACGCAGCGCGTCGAGTTCATTCACAACAAGTTCCATCAGGCCGCGATCGTGGAGGAGCTGGTCGAGGGTCGCGAACTGTACGTGGGGCTCATCGGCAACGACGACGTGGAAGTGCTGCCACTCACGGAGATGACATTCGGGGAGCCGGAAACGACCGAGCACCGCATTGCGACCTACAAGGCGAAGTGGGACGAGGAATATCGCAAGCGCAAGAAGATCAGGAACGTGTTCGCCAAGGGAGTGTCCGACGAGCTGACCCAGCGGATCGGCGAGATCTGCCGCACCGCGTTTCACGCCCTCTGGCTTCAGGACTACGGGCGCGTGGACGTGCGGGTGGCGCACGACGACGAGGTGTACGTCCTGGAGGTGAATCCCAATCCGTTCATCGCCGCCGAGCATGAGATGGCGGAGGCGGCGGAGAAGGCCGGGCTCAAGTACAATGCCTTCGTTCAGCGCATCGTCGACGAGGCGATGGCGCGATGAGCCGCCGCGAAGTCCCCACGCCCGAGCTGCGCTGCTCCCGCTGCCACACCGAGCTGGAACGCTTCTGGGGCTACTGTCCGAGCTGCGGCCGGCGCCTCGAGTGGAAGGACACGCAGCGTGAGACGAACGCCGAGTGCGCATACTGTGGTTGGATCGTGTCGGACGCAGCCTCGTTCTGCCCCTGGTGTGGCCGCAACATCCAGGACGAGGATTCGAGCGACGAGCCGCTCAAGGCGCCCAAGGGATTCAAGTTCCACCGTCGCTGCGAGTGGGGATGCGGCGGCGGCGTCATGTACCCGATGCGGTTTTGTCCCTGGTGCGGCCGCGCGCAAACCTGGAAGTACGATGATTTCCAGAACGTCTGCCCCCACTGCGACCGCGGGGTGGACGACTGGATGGCGACGTGCCCGTGGTGCGGTGAGGATGCGACCGGGCGCGATTTGATCCCGCGGGCGTTGCGCCGCGCCCGCCGCCTGTTGATCGTGTCGCGCATTCGCGACTGGCACTACCGGGTGGCGCTGCGGCCCGGCGTTTCCGGTGTCGCCCCGCGGGCTCCGAAAGTCATCGAGCTGGACCGCCGCTACGTCACCGGCAAGCGGCGCCGCGACGAGATTTCGTGGAACATGCTGACCGGCCTCCTCCTCCACGAGCTGGGCCACTCGTTCCTGTATCATCACTGGTCGTGGACGCGCAGCGGCCGATTCCGGCGCACGTTCGGCGAAGTGCGCAAGGCCTATCGCGTCGCGGACGAGCACTGGGTGGATTTCGAGCGCCGCCGCATCGCGACGACCCTGACCGACTACGTCAGTGCCTATGCGGCGACGCATCCCCAGGAGGACTTCGCCGAGACGTTCCGGTTCTACGTGACACGGCGCGGGAGGTTGCGCGAGTTGTTCAGTGAGTTTGGGAGGAAGAGGAAGGGTGTTCGGGTGTACGAAAAATTTCTGGTGCTTCACGACTATGTGAGGAGCTTGAGGGGCTGGAAATAGGTGGTGGAGGATGGTCAAACCTCCACCACCCTCCACCATTCTCCACCGACCTGCCTCAACTCACCCAGCGAAGCAGTACGCGCAGCCCTTCTCCTGTGCTCTCGCCACCGCCAGCACGCCCGACGGCACGACCTGCACACCGGGGAGCAGTCCGGCAACCCATTCCGCTTTCACCGCGGCTGCATCCATGCTCATCTTCTGCGCGACCATGCCACTGTACACGGTGAGTGCGACGTTGCAGCAACCGACCTGCGCGCCGCTGGCGAGCAACGCCTCGAGACCCGTGCCGGGCAGCGGCAACGGCAGCTGCTTGGCAAAAATGTTACGGGCGGCTGCGGCATCGCCTTCCTTGATCCCGAACACCTCGCCCAGCTTGTACTTCGCCCACAGCTCGTCCTTCATTGCGATGGGAATCGCGGCGTGCCGCAGCACGATCACGGCTGAGTTTTCGGCGTCCTTGGTGCCGTAGTTCTCGTTGTTGCCGTTGAGCCAGACGCGCGGCCAGACGACCGGCATCCCCGCGTTTGCCTCAGGCGCGTCGAACAACATCTTGTGCTTCCCCGTGATCTTGTTGAGCCACGCTTCGAACGACGCGTCCATGCCGGTGCTCGAATGCGGGCGCGGCTTGGCCTCGAGGCGCAGCGGCGTCATGGTCGTGAGGCCCGCCGCGACCGTCGCCGCGAGCGTCCCCAGGAACCCACGACGGTGGGTGGTAGCGTGATCGAACTCGAACATCGGATGCCTCCTCAGTGGTGTGCCCTTGTGGGATAAGCCACATCGGGTGGTGGATCGCCATTCGGCCAATCATTTTCTTTGCCCCGGAAATCGGGACGGGGATGCCCGTTGATGTACGCCGCAACGTTGAACGCCTGGCTGTCGGGGAGCGTACCGGGCGCATCGAACGGCATGTTGCGGCTGATGAACTCGGCGGCGGTGCGGACGCGCGTCATGCCCGCCCCGAGGTTGTAGGACTGCGGCCCCCAGACCGGCGGCGCGACGGCGGTGCCCTCCCCCGACACGCCATGGCACTTGGCGCAGGACGTGGCAAACACGCCCGCCTTGCGAGAGAAACGCGAAGTACGCGAGGATGTCGCGCATCTCGGGTCCAGCAGCGTCGATCGCCGTGCCGTTCATGCTGCGGCGAAAGCAGTCGTTCACGCGATACTCGATGGTCTCGACGGCACCGCTGCGGGCGCGGTACTGCGGATAACGCGCGAACACGCCGACCCACGTGCCATTCTCGCGCCGCCCGGCGTCCAAATGACAGCTCGTACAGCGCAGCTTGTTGCCGACGTGATCCGGGAGGCTGTCGTGCGTCGCCGAGAGAATCGCACGCCCTCGTCGTACGGCTGCCCCAAATGGGCCAGCCGGTATGAGGGAGTCGGCCGGGCCGCGCGTCGTCGCCGCGGCAGGTGGCGGCTCGACCCGAGTGCAGGCGGCGTGCATACCGACGCAAACGAGAACGAGGCAGAGACTTGGGCGCACCCGGCGAGATAATACCGGCAATTCCCGAGGCGGCAACCTTTCGCCCATTCTCCCTATCCAAACCTGCGTATCCTCCACCCGGGATTCCCATGCTCGCACCGCTGCTCGCCGTCCTGCTCGTCACGCAAAACCGTCCTCCCCTCGACTCTGCCACTGTTACGCGGGTGCTGAGTCAGCTCAAGACCAGCGACTCCACGGTCTGCGCGCTCGCGGGCGAGGCGCTGACCAATTACGGCGGATTTTGGGGCTGGGGCTTATCGGATCCCCGCATGCCCATGCCGCGTCCGATGCCGACCCCGATGCCGACGCCCGGCGGCGGAGGAGTCGGCTTCCATGTGGACATGCATCAGAAGAACCACGACCTCGATCCAGCGGTGGTGCGCGCGTTTCGGGGTTTCATCCGCGACGACAACCGTTGCGTCCGCAACATCTCCGCTCGAGTTCTGGGACAGCAACGCGGGTCCGGAAGCTACGACCTGTTCCTCTCGCTGCTGCGCGACAGTCGCGCCGATCTGCGTGAGACCGGGGCACTCGGACTCGGCGAGCTCGAGGACTCCAGGTCGATCACGCCGCTCAGCGACGCGCTCAGCGGCGACGAGAGCCCGGCGGTGCGGTTGACGGCCGCGTGGGCGCTCGGGGAAATCGAAGAGAAGGTGGCGATCGATGCGCTCGCGCGCGCGCTGAGTGATCGCGACGCCGGCGTGCGGCGCACGGCGGCGTGGGCTCTGGGGGAAATCGAAGACAAGCGCGCCGTCCAACCGCTCAGCGTTGCCCTCAAGGATCAGTCCCTGGACGTGCGCATCGTCGCGGTTTGGGCCCTGGGTGAAATCGAAGATGCGTCCGCCGTTTCGGTCCTCACGACCGCGACGAAGGATCGTGAGCCTCGCGTGAGACAGGCCACCGCCTGGGCGCTAGGCGAAATCGAGAGTGCGCAGGGAATCAGCGCGCTCGAGCCGCTGCTGCGTGATCCCAACCTCGAGGTGCGCAAGACCGCGATCTGGGCCCTCGGAGAAATCGAAGATGGCGCCGCCGTGGCACCGGCGGCGGCGGCACTCAAGGATTCGGATCCCGACGTCCGGGCACTGGCCGCGTGGGCGCTAGGCGAGATCGAGGACGAGCGCGGGGTCGAGCCGCTGGTCGCCGCGCTCAAGACGTGGGCGTTACGTCAGATCAACGACGATGAAGATGAGCATCCACGCGTCCGCGTGCGGCCGAGCGTGAAGGTCAAGCCTTAGAGTTGCGCCGGAACGCCTGCGCCTGTTGCACCAGCCCGAAGTAGTCGCGCAGCTCCTCGGCCTCGCGGACGTCGTCCCAGCCGAGCAGCTGTTTCATTCGCGCGGCCACCGCCGCAACTACGTCGCGGGCCTGGTCGCGTGTCTCGTAAAACAGATGCAGTCGCCGGATCATGACATCCTGGACACGCATCGCCATTTCTCGTTCGACGGCGTACACGACTTCCGCCCAGATCTCGGGCCGGCCACGCACCATCGGCGCACCGAGTGCGCGCTCGCGCTCGACGAGGTTCAAGACCGCGGCGGCCTCGCTGCCGTAGTAAGCGATGAGATGCTGAGCGGTGACCTCCGATGCTCCCCGGGCGCGCGCTGCTTCGATCAGGATCTGCAGCTCGGCGGCCTCTCCGCCGGGAAGCGGTAGCCGGTCCGTCGGAGGTCGCCCGGCGACGGGACGCCCGTCCAACTCGCGCAGTCGCTTGGCGACGCGATCCACCACATCGCGCGCCATGACCCGGTAGGTCGTCAACTTGCCGCCGGCAATTGTGATGAGTCCGTGGGGACTTTCGATGACCTGGTGCTCGCGTGACACGCCCGAGGGATTGGTTTGCTTGTCCTGGCGGAGCAGCGGGCGCAGTCCGGCCCACACCGATACCACGTCCTTCGCAGTGAGATGGGCATCGGGGAACGCGGCATTCGCCGAGCGCAGCAGATAGGTGACGTCGGCGGCCGTGACGCCCGGTGAATCGGGCGATGAATCGGCATCGGTGTCGGTCGTTCCGATGTACGACAGATCGCCCCACGGCAGCACGAACATGACGCGGCCGTCGATCGGCGAGAACAACGTCACCGCATGTTCATTGGCGATCCGGCGTCGCGGCACTGCGGCGTGGGCGCCCTTCGTGGGTCGAAGCAGTAAGGCTCCCTGAGGATCGTCGAGCCGGCGCACTTCGTCCGACCACGGACCGGTGGCGTTCACCACGACGTTCGCCCGAATCATGACCGTCTGACCTGTGAGCACATCGCGGACGACCGCGCCTCGTACTCGGCCGTCGGGTTTCAGCAACGAGGTGATCTCGGCGTAGTTGGCGACGAGCGCGCCGGCTCGTGCGGCTGCCCGCATTGTCGCGATCACCAGGCGCGCGTCGTCCACCTGGGCGTCGTAGTACAGCGCCGCACCGACCAGGCCTTTATCGCGCAACGCCGGCTCCTCGCGACGCACGTTCTTGGCTCGCAGCCAGCGATGCCGTTTCACGTTGCGAAACGACGACAGAATGTCGTAGAGCCACATGCCCGCGCGGAGCTTCCAACCGGGAACCCGGCCGCCTTTGTATATAGGAAAGAGGAATGCCAGTGGACGCACGAGGTGCGGGGCGATGCGCAGCAGCACCCGGCGCTCGCGACTCGCCTCGAACACGAGGTGCAGCGCGCCCTGCTCGAGATAGCGGATGCCGCCGTGAATGAGGCGCGATGAGTGTGAGGACGTCCCAGCCCCAAAGTCCGATTTGTCGACCAGGGCGGTGCGAAAGCCGCGCAGCGCCGCGTCGCGCGCGATACCCGCGCCCGTGATGCCACCACCAATGACCAGCACGTCGACCGAGCCTTCGGCCATCGAGTCGAGAGCGCTGGCGCGCGATTGATACGAGAAGGGCGATTCGCCGGCCAACTCCCCTCCACTTTCACGGGGTGGTAGGTTTCGAGTCCGTTCGGCGACGCTGTCCTTCAGGACAATGCCGGCCGAGCCCAGGCTTTAGCCTGTGAATTCAGGGAGGGAGAATCTAATGCCCGGTCTCAACGGTCGGCGCGTGGCGGTCGTCGCCGGCGTCCGGACACCGTTCAGCAAAGCCGGCACGTCGCTGAAGGATGTGCGCGCCGTCGACCTCGCCCGTTATGCGACACGCGAGCTGCTGGAGCGCACCAACCTGGACGGCGATGAGGTCGACGAGGTCGTGTTTGGCCAGGTCGTGCCGTCGGCGTTGGTACCGAACATCGGGCGCGAAGTCAGCCTGCTGCCGCAGTTTCCCAAGGAAATCCCCGCATACACCCTGAATCGCGCCTGCGCCTCCTCCAATCAAGCAGTCAGCTCCGCCCACGACCAGATCGCACTCGGCAACGCGAACATCATGATTGCCGGCGGCGCCGAAGCGCTGTCGGACATTCCGATCCTCGCCTCGCGCCGGTTGGCGGACATCCTGGTGGAGGCGAGTAAGGCCAGGTCGTTGGGCGCGCGCGTCAAAACCTTCGCGAAGATCCGACCACGCGACCTGGTTCCCGTCGCGCCCGCCATCGCCGAGCCGTCCACCGGCGAATCGATGGGGCAGTCGGCCGAGAAGATGGCGAAGGAGAATCACATCTCGCGGGAAGACCAGGACCGATGGGCGCTGCGCAGCCATACGCTCGCCGCGAAGGGCACCGCCGACGGCAGGCTCACCGCCGAGATCGTCCCCTGGCTCTCGGGCAAGCCGGGCGCGCCCGTCCTGCAGCAGGACAACGGCATCAGAACAGACACATCGCTCGAGCAGATGGCAAAGCTGAAGCCCGTCTTTGATCGTCGCTACGGCAGCGTCACCGCGGCAAACTCCTCCCCGCTGACTGACGGCGCTTCCGCGGTTCTGCTCATGAGCTCGGAGGCCGCGCAGGCGCTGGGGTACGAGCCGCTCAGCTACATCCGCTCGTACGCCGTGGCCGCCGTGGACCCCGGCTGGCAGCTGCTACAGGCGCCGATCTTCGCTGTCCCCAAGGCACTGGAGCGCGCGGGCATCCAGTGGAAGGACCTCGGCTTGATCGAGCTGCACGAGGCGTTCGCGTCCCAGGTCCTCTCCAACCTCCAGGGCTTTGCCGCGAAAGGGTGGGAGATCAACGAGGACATCATCAATGTGATGGGTGGATCCATCGCCATCGGGCATCCGTTCGGAGCGACAGGCGGCCGGCTCGTCACGACGCTCTCCAACGAGATGAAGCGCCGCGACGTGCAATACGGACTGATCTCCGTGTGCGCCCAGGGCGGCATGGGCTTCGCGATGGTGCTGGAACGGCGTTAGTGGCGACCACGACTGCTCCCTCGCTGTCCGCGCCCGCCGTGACGTGGGACGTGAACGACGGCATCGCGACCGTCGCGCTCGATCTCAAAGGCCAGCCCGTCAACGTCATCTCCCGCGCGGTGAAGGACGAGTTTCTCGCGTGTTTCGCCGCGCTCGCCGACGATGCGCGCGTGCGCGCCGTCGCATTCTTCTCGGGCAAGCCGGACAACTTCATCGCCGGCGCCGACATCGAAGAATTCGTCACGCTCGGCTCTGCCGCCGAGGCGGAGCGCCTCTCGGCCGATGGCCAGGAGATGCTCGAGCGTGTCGCGCGCTTCCCCAAGCCGATCGCGGTCGGAATCCATGGAGCCTGTCTCGGCGGTGGGTTCGAGTTCGCGCTTGCGTGCCACTACCGCGTGGCCACGGACCATCCCAAGACACAGATCGGTCTCCCTGAGGTCCAGCTCGGCATTCTCCCGGCAGCCGGCGGTTGCCAGCGACTTCCCCGGCTGGTCGGCGCGCGCGCGGCGCTCGACATGATTCTGGCGGGCAAGAGCGAGCGCGCCGCGAAGGCGTTCCGGCTGGGAATGGTCGATGAGCTGGTTCCTCCGCCGATTTTGGCCGAAATCACGATCGCTGCGGCGCGGCGCATGGCAGGCGGCTGGCGACCCAAACGCAAGCGGCTCGGCGGATTCGTGGGATTCCTGCTCGACGGCAATCCGCTGGGCCGGGGCATCGTCTTTCGCGCGGCGCGCAAGCAGGTGTTCGAGCGGACCGGCGGACATTACCCCGCTCCGTTCGCCGCGCTCGAGGCCGTCGAACACGGCTTGAAGCACGGCCTGGCCGAGGGATTGAAGCGCGAGGCTCAGTTGTTTGGCCAACTCGCGGTGACCGATGTCTCCCGCAAGCTCGTCCAAATCTTTTTCGCCACGAACCAGCTGAAAAAAGACCCGGGGGTTCCGAACGCCCCCCCTCCCGAGCGCGTGAAGCGTCTGGGCATCATTGGCTCGGGCTTCATGGGTTCGGGCATTGCGGGCACCGCGGTAACTCAGGCCGAGGTCGACGTCCGAATGAAGGACTCCGACGTGGCCCGTGTCGCGCAAGGGATCCTCGCCGCGCGCGCGATTCTCGATGATCGTCTCAAACGCCGGCGCGTCACCAAGTACGAGTACGAGCGGCTCGTCGCGCTGCTCTCCGGTGGCGATACGTACGCAGGCTTCGGCCGCGCCGAACTGACGATCGAAGCGGTGTTCGAGGAGATCGGCGTCAAGCAACAGGTGTTGCGGGAGGCCGAGGGCGTCCTCCCCCCGACGGGGGTGTTCGCCTCCAACACCTCGACGATTCCGATCACGCGCATTGCCGAAGCCGCCCACGATCCTGAGCGGGTGATCGGGATGCATTTCTTCTCGCCCGTCGCCAAGATGCCGCTGCTCGAGGTGATTCCCGGCGCGCGTACGTCAGCGCAAACGGTGAGCACAGCGGTCGCATTCGGCAGGCGAATGGGCAAGACCGTGATCGTCGTGCGCGACAGCCCGGGATTCTGGGTGAACCGCATCCTGGCCCCCTACCCAAACGAAGTCGGCCACCTCCTCGCCGAAGGGGCGTCGATCGAAGAGATCGACACCATGGCGGTGCGCTTCGGATTCCCCGTAGGCCCGGTGACACTGCTCGACGAGGTCGGCCTGGATGTCGCGCTCAAGGTCGCGGGTGTTATGCAGGAGGCCTACGGCGACCGCCTGACGGCGCCGCCGGGACCAGGAATTGCGGCCCTGGTGAAAGCAGGCCGGTTCGGCCGCAAATCGGGGCGCGGATTCTACAGCTACAAGGGCGGCAAGAAGCGCGGTGTGGATGAAAGCGTCTACGGCTTGCTGGGCATCCACCCCAACGGCGGCCCCCGCCCGGCGGAGATCATGCAGCGCCTCGTGCTCGGCATCGTCAATGAAGCGGCGCGAGCGTTGGCCGAGAGCGTCGTGAGGAGCCCACGCGATGGCGATATCGGCGCCATCTTCGGCTTCGGATTCCCGCCGTTCCGGGGCGGGCCGCTGCGCTACGCCGACGACTTGAGCGCCGAGCGTGTCGTCGCCGACCTCGAGCGGTTGGCTGAACGCTACGGCACGCGCTTCGCACCCAGCGACGTCCTACAGGAGCAGGCCCGCCGCGGCACCAAGTTCTATTCCTGATGCTTCGAGCCGTCTTCCTGTGGTTGAGCGAACAGCCGCGCATCTTCGGCTTCGTCCGGAGAAACCGGCTTGCGAGAAAGCTTGCGTCGCGGTTCGTCGCCGGTGAGACCATCGCCGACGCCATCGCCACCGCGCGCGACCTGAATGCCACCGCCGGCGGACTGTCCGTCTCGCTCGACCTGCTCGGCGAATCGGTCCTCCATGCGGAAGAGGCCCAACGGGCCTGCGCGACCTATCTCGAGCTCCTGGATCGGATTCACGCCGCGCGCGTCAATGCCAATGTGTCGGTCAAGCTCACGCAGATGGGTCTCGAGATCGACGAAGCGTTGTGCATCCGCAACATGAAGTCCATCATCAGTAAGGCGAAGCACCACGACTCGTTCGTTCGCATCGACATGGAGCAGTCGAGCCTTACGGCCAAGACGTTGCAGCTGTTCACCGATGTCCTCTATCCGGAATGTGGCAACGCGGTCGGCGTGGTCCTGCAGTCGTATCTGCGGCGTACGGCGGCCGACGTGGACGCAATGATTGCGCTCGGCGCTCGGGTGCGACTGTGCAAGGGCGCCTACCAGGAGCCGGACGACGTCGCGTTCCCGGACAAGAAAGACGTCGATGCCAATTTCATCAGCTGTATGGAACGGCTGCTAGAGCGCGGCAACTATCCGGGCATTGCGACGCACGACGAGAAGATCATTGCGCACGCGAAGGCGTTCGCCCGGACCAGGGGCATAACAGCGGCGCGGTTTGAATTCCAGATGCTCTACGGCGTGCGGCGGGATCTGCAGAACAGGCTGCGGCGCGAAGGCTACAACATGCGCGTCTACGTCCCCTTCGGGACGCACTGGTATCCTTATCTCATGCGCCGCCTCGCCGAGCGCCCCGCCAACATCGCGTTCATCACGGCCAACGTGCTCAAGGAATCGGTGCACCGCCGCTAGCAATGGACGACACGACGCTGGGGGGATACCAGCAGGTGCACGGACGCCCACCGGCGTTCGGCGCCGCCGACGGCCAGGCGTACTCCGTCGCCACCTTCACCGATGACGTCGCGGCGGATGGAGGGTTCGGCGCGGCGCTGCTGTTCGTGCGCTGGGACGAGGCTGCGCGGCCGGTCGGCCATCTCGAGACGGACTATCTCGCCTTCGGCGCGACGCCCGACGAAGCCCTCGCGCCGGTGCTCGCGCTGACCTTGGAGCAGGTGAAAGCGCATCTCGACCGCTGTGTCGAGCGGCAGCGCGCATGACGCACCCCCCCTCCCCGACGAGTGGAGTCGTGCTGGTCCGCACCGCCGGAGGATATCGCGTGCACACCGATGCGGGCGAGATGACGGTGACGCTGCGCGGCAAGCTCAAGTATCGGGATGACGATCGCGTCGTGCCCGGTGATATCGTGACGCTGGACGGCACCACGATCACCGCAATCCGGCCGCGCCGGTCGGTGCTCAAGCGACGGGCGGCGCAGGGCGGCAGCACGGGCGGCGGTGGACCGCGACGCATGCAGCCCATCGCGGCGAACGTCGATCAAGTCATCGTGGTGACCTCAGCCCGCGATCCGGAGCCCAACCCGCGTCTCATGGACCGCCTGCTTGTGATTGCCGAGGCGAACGAGCTGCCCGCCGCGATCGTCGTCAACAAGACCGAGCTCGATCCCGCTGCGGCAGTCGCGCTGGCGGGGCGGTTCGGGTCGGCGAGCTATCAGGTACTGCCGACGTCCGTGAAGGCGAATGAGGGTCTGCCCGCGCTCCGTGACCTGCTGCGCGGCCGGCATTCCGTGTTCACCGGCGCGTCGGGCGCGGGAAAGTCCAGCCTGCTGAATGCGCTCGAGCCCGGCCTCAAGCGGCGCGTGGGCGAGATCAGCGAGAAATGGCGCACCGGTAAGCACACGACGGTTGCGGCGGAACTCGTTCCGGTTGCGGGCGTGGGCTATGTGGTCGATACGCCAGGGTTGCGGGAGGTTGGCGCCTGGGGTATCGACCGCAATGCGCTCGGTGCCTGCTTCCCCGAATTCCGGCCGTACCTCGATCATTGCCGCTTCGACAACTGCCGGCATCTCACCGAGCCGGGGTGCGCCGTTCGCGGTGCTCCGCCGGGGGCCATTGACCCCGACCGGCTGCTGTCGTATGAGCGGATCTACGAGGAGGTCAGCGAGCCTTCCTGGTCCAGCGGCCGGCGTCGCGGGAGGTGACTTTGGCCATCATCTGTGTGAAGGCCTCATCGAGATCGATGCCCTCCGAATTCGCGATGCAGATGACGACGAAGAGAATGTCCGCCAGCTCCATGGCGATCGAGCCCGCCGGCTCGTCCGGCTTCTTCCGCTTCGGGCCGAAGCGATGATTGACCTCCCGCGCCAGCTCACCCACTTCCTCGGCGAGCCGGGCCACGTTCACGAGCGGCGCGAAGTAGCCCTCCTCGAACTGGCTGATCCACCCATCCACGCTCTGCTGCGCCGCGCGAAAGCTCATGTCTGACCTCGTCTCGCCGTTCCGGGGAGAGCGGTACGCCGCTCGTGATAAGCTCAGCCGGCTGATCGCGCCGCCCTATGACGTCATCGATGCGGATGAGCGCACGCGCTACGCGGCGCTCGACGAACACAATATCGTCCACGTCATGCTGCCGGAAGCGCCGCTGGCTGCACCACCCGACGATCGCTACCGGATCGCGGCGGAGCTGCTCGCATCGTGGCGCGCGCAGGGTGTCCTCACGCGTGACCCCGAGCCCGCGCTGTACGTGCTGGCGCAGGATTTCACGTTGCCGACGGGTGAGCGGTGCACGCGTCGGGGCGTCCTTGCCGCCGTCAAAGCCGAAGGCTACGAGCCGCGCCGCATTCGGCCGCACGAGCGCACGCATGCCGGACCGAAAGCCGATCGCCTCGCGTTGCTCCGCGCCACGGCGACCAACATCGAATCGATCTTTCTGCTCGCGCCCGATCGCGATCGCTCGCTCGCGAACGTGGTGGCTGAAACGACACAGGCAAAGCCCGACGCGACAGCGGAGCTCAACGGCGTCGGCATCCGCTTGTGGACCGCGCGCGACGTGTCCCGTTTCCCGTTTCCCGATGGTCCGTTATACATCGCCGATGGGCACCATCGCTACGAGACGGCGAGCGCCTACGCGCAGGAGAACCGAGGGGCGGACCGCGTCCTGGCGTTGATCGTCTCGGCTCAGGACCCCGGTCTCGTCGTGCTGCCGACTCATCGCGTGATCTTCGGCGCCGGCCGGGAAATCGAGCACGTGCTGCCGCGTTTGCGCGACTGGTTCGAGGTGCAGCCGGTTCCGGCGGGGGTAGATCCCGTGAAGCACCTCGCGGAGCTGGGGCACGGTCAGACGGCGTGCCTGCTCGCCGATCGATCGCGTCTGATCGCGTTGCTGCTGCGACCCGGCGCCCTCCCGGACCGTATGCCGAGCCTCGCGCAGAGCGAGGCGGTGCGCGATCTCGATGTCGCGCGCATCGAAACGTTCGTGGTGAAGGAAATTCTCGGCGCGAGCACGTCGACACCGATCGTGCGCTACGTGGCGGACGCACAGGAAGCGATACGAACGGTGCAGCACGGCGGCGCGGCAGTCGCCGTACTCCTCAATCCAACCAGGGTCGACCAGGTCTTCGCGGTAGCGGATGCCGGCGATGTGATGCCGCCGAAATCGACCTACTTCGTGCCGAAAGTCCCGAGCGGCCTAATCGTGCGGCCCCTGTCGTAACGCGGCGATGAGCGCTTTGCAGAACTGCGGCAGGTCGGCGGGCGTGCGCGACGAGATCAGATTCCCATCGACGACGACGGCGCTGTCCTCCCAGCTGACGCCGGCATTCTCCATGTCGTCCTTGATTGCGCGAACACTCGTCGCGCGCTTGCCCTTCAGAATCTTTGCCGAAATGGGTACCCAACCGGCGTGACAGATGAAGGCGACCGGCTTGCCCGCTTGATAAATCTCCTTGGTCAGCCGCAGCACCTGCTCGGAGCGCCGCAGTTGATCCGGCGCGAAGCCGCCGGGGATGACGAGCGCGTCGAAGTCGGACGACTCGACCTGGTCGACATTGGTGTCCACCGTCACCGGGTAGCCGCGCTTGCCCGGGTACGTCCGCTCCCCCATCCCGGCTACGGTCGTGCTCGCACCTTCTTCTTCGAGGCGGATCTTCGGATACCACAGCTCCAGATCCTCGTATTGCGCGGCCGCAAAGATCAGTACTCGCTTCCCTTTGAGGGTCATACGCGGAACCTATATCTTTGGCCCCCATGAGTCCACGGCAGCGCCAGCATATCCTCGACAATCTCGAGACGGTGTACCGCGAAGCGTACGAACGAGCCAAGAAGGCGGGCGACGAGCGCCGCATGCTGGATCTCGACGCCGCGTATCAGCGCGAGCAGCTGCTGCTCGAAGTGCTGCTCGATATTCGCGACAGTTTGACCGGCACGAAGCACACACCGGCAAAGCCGGCGACCGGTGGAAATCCGATGGCCGCCATCGATACCATTCGTAACCTCACCCGTCTGCGCTAGGGGGTAGCCGTGCGTCCTGGGCCGTGCGTTCTCGTTGCACTCGCGCTGGTGGTGATCGGGGGGGGGGAGGGCTGCGGCCGGAAGGCCGATGTCGTCGTTCAGGGTGGCACCGTGTGGACCGGCCTGTCGACCGGGCGGGGCCAGCCGGGAGCTGTCGCGATTGCGGACGGCAAGATCCTCGCGGTCGGCGACTCGTCTCAAATCGCGCGCTACGTCGGCTCCAAGACCGAAGTGCTCCGGGCCAACGGTGGCCTCGTGATGCCGGGGTTCGCGGATGGTCACACGCACTTCATCGACGGCGGCTTTCAGCTCGCCTCGGTGGACCTGCGGGACGCCGCCACGCCGCAGGAATTCGTTCGCCGGCTGAAAGAGTACGCGGCGCGACTCAAGCCCGGTGAGTGGATCACCGGCGGCGACTGGGATCACACGCTGTGGCCCGGCGCCACGCTGCCGCAGCACGGCTGGATCGACTCCGTCACCCCGAACAATCCCGTATTCGTCAACCGCCTGGACGGGCATGAGGCGCTGGCGAATACCGCGGCGATGCAGGCGGCTGGCGTGACCAAAGCGACGCCAACTCCCCAGGGCGGCGAAGTCCTTCACGACGCTCGCGGAGAGCCCACGGGGATCTTCAAGGATCGGGCGATGGACCTGATCTGGCACGCGGCGCCCGAGCCCTCCCCCGCGCAACGCGACTCGGCGCTCGCGCGCGCGCTCGCGCATGCGGCGGCCCTCGGCGTCACCGCGACCGCGCACATGTCGGCGTCCTTCGCCGATCTCGCGAGCTACCGCCGGCTCGAGCACGCCGGCCGGCAGACGCTGCGGGTATCGCTGTATCTGCCGCTCGACAGCTGGCAGGCGGTCGCTGAGAGCGCCGCGCGCAATGCCGGAGACGACTGGGTGCGCATCGGTGGGGTAAAAGGATACATGGACGGCTCCGCCGGTTCGCGCACCGCATTCTTCTTCGAGCCGTTCTCCGATTCAGCGAATTACCGCGGCTTGATGCAGCACCCCGAAGCGGACATGCGGAAATGGATCGGCGCGGCGGATTCAGCCGGGCTGCAGATCGCCGTGCACGCCATCGGCGACCGGGCCAATGCGATTCTGCTCGCGATCTACGACAGCGTTGCGCGGGCGCATGGGGCGCGCGATCGCCGCTTCCGCGTCGAGCACGCCCAGCACCTCCGACCCCAGGATATCCCTCGCTTCGGGATGCAGCGCGTGGTGGCGTCGATGCAGCCGTACCACGCGATCGACGACGGTCGCTGGGTGGAGAAGCGTATCGGTCCGGTGCGGATCAAGACCACCTATGCGTTCCGCACGCTGTACGACACCGACGCTCCTCTTGCATTCGGCTCCGATTGGACCGTGGCACCGCTCGACCCGATGCTCGGCGTCTACGCGGCCGTGACGCGGCGCACGCTCGACGGCAAGAATCCGGGCGGCTGGGTCCCCGAGCAGAAGATCACGTTGGGTGAAACGCTCCGGGCGTACACGTACGGGAACGCCTGGGCGACGTTCAACGAGCAGAAGTGGGGTACGCTGGCGCCGGGACGCTTCGCCGATGTGGTCGTCCTGGACCGCGATCCGTTTACGGTGCCGGCTGAGTCTCTGGGCACGATCAAGCCGCGCTACACGATGGTGGGCGGAAAAGTGGTCTATCGGAAGGGATCGTGACTTTTTTGGGGCGCTCGAGTCGCTGTGGTGGACCGCTGGGCCCAAACTCAGCAGGTCGCGGATATAGGTGACTGCATGCGCAGGATCTCGCTGGTTCTTGTCGGGCTGTGCGTCGCGCTGACCCAGGCGCAAGGCCAACTGGCGATCCTCAAGCGGGATCTCAAGGATCTCGAGGCGTGGGCCAGCGCGGATACCAACGATTCACAACGCAAGTACCTCCTCGCTCTGGCGCACTGGAAACGACACGAGTGGCGCCAGACCGATAGTTTGCTCCGGGCGGCGATTGCGCTGGAGCCCCGCTTCGCGGCGGCGTATCTGGCGCTGGCGCTGCTGCCGCAGGCCCGCCGGCCACAGTTGGTGGATGAGGAGGCTCGGGATCGCGTGCCTGAGTCATGGAAGCCGGCGGTCAAGGAAGCAGCCGAATTCTACGCACGGGCGTTTCGCACCGATCCGATGGTCAGTCTCGAGGTTATGGGGATCGATGTGGAGGAGCCGGAGATTGTCGATTACACCGCGCCCGAGACCCAGGTTTATCTTCGCTACTACGCGTGGGCAATCGATCTCGCGCTGGGTCGTTATCAATCTGCCCAGCAGCGGCTGACGAAGCTCGCCCAGCGCGAGTTCAATGAGACGAAGCATCCCGAGCAAGTCCCCGATTATATCCTGTTGTACCGCGGTCTCGCGGCGGCGCACAGCGGGCAATACGGTCTCGCCATTCCCGATTTCCGCGTCCTGCTCGAGCGGAGGCAGAAGAAGCAGCAGAGCGAGGTGATCCGCATTCCGTTGGACGACAACGATTACCGGTTCATGCTCGCGGCGCTGCACCATCTCGCTGGGAATAGGGATAGCGCCATCGCGCTGTACCAAGAGTCGCTCGAACACGATCTTGGTCTCGTGATGGCACACAGCTACTTGGCCAGCATTTACGAGCAGTCGGGCCGAGACTCGGCGGCACTGGTCGAGCGCCAGCGGGCGGCGGAGGTGAGCGGTGACGATCCGGCCGCGCTGTTCGAGTTGGCCGTGTCGCTCTTCAATGCCGGAAAGGTGCGCGAATGCGTAGAGCAGTCCTACCACGCGGCCAGTCTGAACCCACATTACGCGCCGCCGCACTACCTCTTGGGCCGTGCGGCGGAGGCGTTCAGTCAGCCCGACATGGCACGCGAGGAATACGCCAGGTTCCTCTCCCTCGCGCCGCTGCGAATGGCGGACTTACGCGGGGACGCCCAGCAACGGCTCGACAAGCTGCCCGCGCCGCAGTGAGGGGCTTCAGCCGGAGTACTTGAAGCCCGCCTCCTGCAGCGTGAGCGGTTCACCGTCGTGCTCGATACCCGCGGCGACGATCTCGCCGAGCACGAGCGTGTGATCGCCGGCGGGGAGCGTGGCAACGACGCGACATTCGACCCAACCGAGCGCGTCGACGAGGACCGGCGTGCCTGACACGGGTGCGGGCCTCGTCTTGATGCCTTTGAGCTTCTGCGGCGCCTGCTCCGAGCTGCGTCCCAGCTTGCCCGCGAGTTCGCGCTGGCCCGTCAGCAACAGGTTGATGGCGAAGTGGTGGGAATCACGAATCATCCCGATCGTCTTGGAGGTGCTCTCGATGGCGACCACGACCATGGGGGGTTCGAAGGCCGCCTGCGTGAGCCAATTGGCCGTCATACCGTGATCCTCGCCGTCGTGGGCGACGGTAACGGCGTACAGGCCGTAGGGAAAGTGACGGAGGATCGACTTCTTGGCGGCTTCGTCCATGCTTACCTCAAGATGGCGGAATATTGACCCTCGCGATACACCTGACCATCGTTCTCGCCCTAGTGCTCTAACCGGAGAATCGTATGAAGGTCTGGTTGCTCCTCGCCGTCGCCGTCGCGACAGGAACAAACCTCGCACGCGCGCAATTCCGGCTTCCCAAGAAGCTCGACGAGCTCGAAACGCTCGCCCACAAAGACTCCAACGACGCGGCCGCCCACTACAACCTGGCGCTCGGCTACTGGAACGCGAAACGGTGGGATGACGTCGAGCGCGAGTTGCACCTGGCGGTGAGCATCGAGCCGCAGTTTGCCGAAGGATGGCTTGCGCTCAGTCGCCTGCCGTTCGGGCGCCGCACCAAATTGTGGGACGATATCGCCGAGCATCGCGTCTCCCCTGAGTTCCAGCCGA
>WNGI01001301.1_pt1 | contig 20500 bp, 14 predicted proteins | sample 5400621 | NCBI WGS metagenome assembly WNGI01 (sample SAMN13153374, study PRJNA577476) | soil metagenome | isolation source: 20 cm soil or saprolite under Garry oak tree replicate 1 | place: USA:California | collected 2016-06-15
TCGAGATCGCCCGAGCGCGTGCCCATCACCAAGCCTTCGAGCGGCGTGAATCCCATGGAGGTATCCACCGACCGTCCGCCGCGAATCGCGCAGGCGGAAGAGCCGTTTCCCAAATGAAGCGTAACAATTTTGATTTGCTCCAGGGGCATGCCGCTCAGCTCCCCGTACCGCAACAGCGAATACTGATGCGCCATACCGTGAAACCCATAGCGGCGAATGGCATGCTTCTTGGCCAGATCGTAAGGAATAGCGTAGGTCCCCGCGATCTCCGGGATGGTGTGGTGAAAGGCCGTATCGAACACCGCCGCCATCGGCGCCGCCGCGCCGAAAATCTTTCGCGCCGCGTGAATGCCGCTCACCGCCGCTGGATTGTGCAGCGGCGCCAAGTCATCCAGCGACTCGATTCGGGCGAGAACATCATCGTCGATCGCCACTGCCGCAGTAAAAAGATCTCCACCGTGCACCACCCGATGACCCACCGCATCAATCCGCCTCTCGCTCGCGCCACCGGAAACGCTAAAGCCGAGACGCTCGATAATCGCGCGCACCGCGATTTCATGGTTCGGCGCAGCGAGCTTTTCTTCCGGCTGCGAAGCTTGATCGGCGGACTTAAGACTAAAAGTGGCGTGCTCGCCGAGACGATCAATCAATCCCGATACAAGCTCGCCGTCACGATCCGTTGCAGCGTTACCGCCGGCAACCTCGATCAACTGAAATTTGACCGAGGAACTACCGCAATTGAGCACCAAGACGTTCATAAGATTATTCTACGAGAAATCTCGCGGAAATCGACCTCGAACGTAAAGATCAGCGACACCGCAAGGCGCGCAGCCCGGTGTCTACTCAAACCATGAATCGAGCGACAGAGGCGATCAGCGGCTAAACTAACAACGATATCGGAGTCGGCTGCTATGCCGACGGTTCAAGAAACTCTGCGGCGAGCGGCACTTCCTGCACCGAGCCATAGACCGACCGCATGCTGTAAGCCCGCGCGCCCCGCTTCGCGCTGATGACTTTATCAATCTCCGTTCCGCGGAAGTGCACGCCGCTCCAATCTTCGATGGCAACGCCGGCCGAGATTTCACCCGATAGTAAAAGCCGGTGCAGAGACGGCCGGCGCTGCGCTTCGCCGTCGTAGTGCGGGCAGCAGCTTCCCGGGAGAAAGCCAAGGCAATCGAGCGGACGAAGCCCGTCGGAAAAAGAATCTGTCAAACCCTGTTCAAACCAGCAAATCGCCCCCGCGCTCACACCCGTGAGCACAATGCCCGACTCCCATGCTTCGCGGAGAATTTCCGCCGCGCCCCAATCGCGCCAGATGGCCAGCAAACTTTTGGTATTGCCGCCGCCGACATAGATCACGTCTTGATCGAGCAGGAACGAGCGCAAATCGGGCGTGCGTTTGAAAAACGTCAGCACCGATGGCCGGCAACCGAGCTTTAAAAAGGCCGAATAGAAACTCGCGATATAATGATCCGGCTCGCCGCTGGCCGTCGGCACGAAGGCGACCCGCGGGCGGTCGACGCCGGTCTGCCTAATAAGGTATTTCTCCAGCTCGAGATTTTCCGAATCGCGGTAAAATCCACCGCCGCCGATCACAATGATCTGTTTCGTTGTTTCAGACATTGGCTTTTCCCGCCGTGGCGTTTTGGCTCTTGGGCGCCTCGGCAGACTGGCTGCTGCCGGGATTGAGACGATCCGCGAGACGGCGCAACCCGTTCGCGATGTTCGGTTGATGCTTCGCTTCGAAAAACAGTGCGAGGAGACTTATGTGCTGCGTCACCGAATCCATTTCCTTGGGCAGAACCAGAACATCACGCACCGCCTTGTCATACTTTTCGATAATGAGTTCCAGCGCGTCGCCGGCCGCGGTGCTTTGTCCGAGCACACCGCTGCATAGAGTTTCGATCATAAAGGCTTCGGGGGCCATGATGGCATCCCAAAATTTACCGGATTTCATGAATTTCTCATTGGCCTTCGCGGCGCAAGTGCGGCAGATATCGATTCCTTCTGGATAGGACCCCGCGAACGCCTTGAGCGCAACGCTGTTGAGCGCGGCGTAAGGGTCAAAGTTTTCTTCGCTAGGCTGCCGCGCGGCTTTGCCGTAGGCCTCAATACTGGCAGCGATCGCTTGATCGAAGCCTTCCTCTGCGCTCGGATCTCCATCGAGGACGCGGCGGGCGAAGATCGCCGCTTTGCGTTTATAGGCGGCGCCGATCAACGCTTGTCGCTCGGCGTTCGATTCGCTCCGATCCTTCGCGCTGCCGTTCTGGTAATTCACCTTGGCAACCGCAAGGTCATCGAGCTCGCGCAGCCGCTCGATCGCGCGGTCGACGAGATTCGCGTATCCTCGAAGCGCGCCCAGACGAGATTCGAGATTCGCCAGTTGCTCGATCGCGGTGATAGGCACCCGTCCCTCTCTGTCCTCCGACGCAATGGCAGCGCTGTACAATTCACACGATTTCTCGAAGTAGTCCGGACCAAGATCCGCAAACGCCGCCGCGAGGGCGAAATCGATCATCGGCTGTTTGCTCCATTCCTTTGGACAACGAGCGAGCAACGTGTCAAGTGCCGCAGCCTTTCGTTTAGCTTCCGGTTTGCTCATCGCTTCCCGTTGTCTGGCAATCGTCACGCGGACGCCGTCGATCGCATCAATCAACTCTTCCGGCGCAACAAACTTACCGACGCCCGTCGCGCACCGCGGTGATCCGTCGCGTGGATTGATCCGCCACCCCGGATCGCCGTAGGCTTGGTAAGCGCCCCAGGTGATACTCTGACCGTGTTTGCGGTAAGTTTCGCGGCGCGCATCGAACACCGCTTCACCGAACTGCAAGTTATCGTGGAGGATTCCCTGATAAAAAGTATCGGCAAAAGTGTACGCCGCGTCGTCGTCGACCGCCCAACCGGCGCACACCACGCAGCGCACGCCGATCTCGATCAGTTCGCGCGAGATGCTGTAGGCGAGCCGGTTGTACGCCACCGGACGAGGGTCCATTTTTGCGAGATGACAGCAGTTGAAAAACACCAAGTCAGGAACGATTTCCATCTGGCCGATCTCGGCGGCAGTCAACAGCAAACCGTCCGACAACACCACGCCACTGCGCGCCTTGCCGTCGACGGCGCGCAAATCAAAGACACCATGCGCCGCGATATGCAAAATACGATAAGGCTTCTGGTACAGCGGATTGATCACTTTGAGCGCATCATAACCGTCGCCGATCGCCTGCTCGACGCTGTAACCGTAGCGGCGCAGCGCCTCGACGACGACTTCAGCTTCGCGCTCGGCGCCGTCGAGGGACACCAAACTCTCCTCGGGCTTCTTGTTTGGCGCGGGAAAGTTTTTATAAAATTTTTGCGTGGAAGGGTTGCCGACGACGTACGCCAGTGGCTCTAGCGACTGGCGCACCTGGCGGCGGAATTTGCTCGAAGAGAGTTGCCGCACCACAGGCGAGCGCACGGCAATCGGCACCTCCTCGGCGAGCATCAGCTCCCACGGCAAGTTCGCCGTATAACCGTCAACCACGAGCACGATACGATCGAGCTGGCGCGCGGCGTCTTTGAAGTCATGCGGCACCATAAGTTGGAAAAGCGTTCGGCAGAAATCCGCCCGATAAGCTTTTTCTTGGATCTGCTCGGCGACGAGCGCTTCCACTAGTCCCGGCTGGCGCTGCTGGACAATCGTCTCGGCGCGCGCGCGTTGGCCGACGTGCACGAATTTCAAGCGCTCAGCCAACGCCGTGCGCCGGCGCAGCCACAGCGGTTGCTTCGACGTCGGATCGGCGGCTTTCTCCCCATCTTTAGACTCCCACGCCTCGTCATAGCATTCCGGCGGACACTCGTCTTCGTTTCGGTCAGCGTCGGTAATCATCATGCGCTGCCAGTAACCGACGGCGCGGTTGTCGTCGAGTCTTTGCCGAACGCCTTGGTCCTGCTCTAACGCCTCCGCCACTTCCAAACGAGTACCCAAAATACCTGACTGTGAATTGATCTTGCCCGCGAAGTCTCGTAAAAAGCGCATCGCCGAGATCGCCGTGTCGAGATACAATTCAACGATTTCCACCGAGCCGATGCGTAGTGAGTGTTTCGTCGCGTCGCCGTACTTATGATTGGCTTCGATGACGCCACGCACGAGCGACTCGACGGAAGCTGGGATCGTCAGACTCGCCGTCGAATTGTAGCCCAGCAGCAAGGTGCACAAGCCGATCTCACCCGAAGTCTCGCCGCTGCAGTCGACGTACTGCAGCAAATAGCGCAGCGCGCCGGCGCGCACCGCTTCGGTAAGCCGGTTGGCCGCCAGCGTGCCATCGTAGGTGCCTAACCCGGTGACCACGGCGCCGCGGAAGCTGCCGCGCATGCGTTCCGCGTCGTTGGGCAGACGCAGCACGATGACCGCGGTCCCGACCGGGCCGGCGTAAAGCCCGAGATTGTAGCGTTCGCTCAAAGCATTGTCGACCAACTCTCGATCAATGATCGCCTCTGCGCCGGAGATCGCATCCTGTTCGTAGTGACCTACCAGGATCGGCTGGGTAACGAAACGAAGATCCATCGCCTTCACTGCGACCTTCAACGTTGACACTGCCCGCGCTCTTAAACGTTTGCGCTTTGGCGTGCCCATCAGCGCGCTTGCCGCTTCTTGCGGCGTGGCGTATCTCGGCGGCCCGGCTTCGTACGTTTTGGGTTTTGCCGTTGCCGCGTCGCGCGCCTCGGGCGCTGTGTCGAGCAATTGACCAGTGGCGCCGCTGCGGAGCAATTCATCAAGCGCGGCGAAATATTCGGAGGTGTCGGCCAGATCGCCGTGCACCGCCGGCATGTAATAGCGCCGTCCGATGCCGTTGATGGCTCCGGATTCCCAGGTCACCGTTCCGTCCCCTTTCATCGTTCCAACCATTTTCCAGCGGCCGTCGATTTTTCTGATACCGCAAGCCGTGTTGGGCGCAGAGCCGTGCACATAAATGGTGTTGTCCTTGTGCCGCTCCGGCAAGGCCGGCGTCAATGCGCCGTCTCGATCCCAAAGCCATTTGCCTTGATTCAGCGCAGCCTCGCTGGGCACGGCGGCCACTCCGGCGCCGAACCAGAAATCGTTCATCTCTGCTTTGAGTGCCGTCCATCGCGCGACGGTAAAATAGTCGTCAAATTGCGCCTCGCCGACGTCTTGGAATTCCGCCTTCGGCAACAGCTGCAGCGCGCCGCGAAATTCGCCGATGATGTTTAGAATCGTCTGCAAATCATTTTTGAGATCGACACCGGCTAGACCGCGCAGCGTATCGGACTTACCGAGCAGCGCCTCCACCATCGAGTGCGCTCCTTGGTTCGGCGTGCCGAGCATGATGAAGCGCGCCCCGTCGCGTGCCATGAGATCGTCCCAGAGCTGGGGCTGCTTGTGAATCAGGCCGCGCACGACCAAGCCGCCCATGCTATGCGCGAGAATCCGAATCGGCCGCTCAGGACTCTTCGTCTCGGCGACGAGGGCGCGCAGAAACGTTTCCAGGCGATCTGCGAGAGTGTCGAGCGGCAATCGCCAGTCGTAAGAAAAACGCTCGACGCGATGCGTGTCCATCAGATAAAGGCAAAGATCACCGTAGGACATGTCGAAGAGCTTTTCCGCCGTGATGCCGTCGCCCGCTGCCGTTCCCGTGGAGGGACCCCAAGCAAGCTTTGCCAAACCGCCGGTCACCAGATCCGGAAAATCGAACCATACCCGATCCCTCTCGTTGCGCCAAAGATGCGAGCCCATAATACCTGGCAGCACAACGACCACGGGTAAGCTCGCTTCCGCCGCGTCGCCGCCGCGGCTGCGCCGGACTGCCGACAGGCGCATTTTTTCTTCAGCCAAACTCGGCTCCACCAAGTCGCCGGGCAGAGCTTTGAACAATTCCAGCTGAGCCACGCCGTCTGCAATCAGCCAGTCGCGCAGGGCGCCGCGGGTTAAGTCATTTTGGAAATAATTGAAATGTGTCGTCGTCGGTCCTTGATCGAAGAGCGCATGTCCATGCGCCTGGCGCGCGATACCCGCGTACATCGAGTCCGTGTCGACGACTAGGTCATTGTCCCCGCTGCTGAAGAAAGCGTAGTCGGTAAAAAGCACGCCGAGCCGTTTGAGCAGTCCGCCGCCTTCGATGTCTCCGGCGATCACCGCGAGCTGGGTTGATGGCTGGGGATTGGCCATCGCCAAAAAGCGCGCCATCGGGGAGTCGGGCAGCATCGCTTCGATGCCGGGGACAAGCTTGGCGTTGGTGCGGTTCTTGGCGATTTCAAGCACGACGCGCTTGAACGCAAAGTAAAGCGGGTTGCCGTAAAGATACGGTACGCGCCCGATCAAAGTCAGCAATGCGGAAAGAAAAACGTCGAAATTTCCCGACGCCAAGAGCGTGCCGCGCGCCGGAGACGCAACGCGCGCGTAGCGCTCGATGACGAATTGTTTACGCTGCAGGGCGGCGCGCAGCTCGCGCAGTAGATCTCGATTTTCGGCGTGAGCATTGTCGATCTCTTTTTTTAATCGTTCCCGCTCGTCGTCGGCGACATCGCCGGGCTCCGGCAGGTTGTTCTTGAAACCGTCAATCAGCTCATCGGTGATATTCTGCAGGCAAAGCAAATCGCCGACCAAACCGCCGCGCGAATGGGTCACGATGTTGACGCGCGCGCCGGTCGGCAGCTTGCTCGCCAAATCCAACGCGTTCTTGATCGGACTCTCCGACAACGTGTGATGCTCAAAACCGTAGATCCGATCGCCGAACTTGCTCTCGAGCGCTTTCCAGTCGTCGGAGGAAGTCTTTTGCAAGTCGCCAAAGCTGCCGGTCGTGGACGAGCCGGTGCCGTGAATAAAAACCAGCAGTGCTCCTTCCTTCGCGTCATTCGCCAGCTCGGCATCATCGACGCTTGTCAGTTCAACCGTTTCGCCCGTCGGGTGATGCCAACGATATAGACCCGGCTTGCGATCGAGGCGACCTTCGATCGCCCACAGGAGCGCTTTGGTACCGATCCACGTGACCCCCAGCCCGCGGTATTCCTGGATCTTTTCCTCCGCCTTCTCGCCCAACCACTCCGCCGCTTTGCGTTTGGCGGCATCGATGATCGAATCCGGGACGTCGCCGACGGCCAACGTGAACACGCGCGAGAAAATGCCGCTCACCGTATCGCCGATAATCCCGCGTGTCTCCTCGCCGCGATCATGCAGAGCATCGAGCTTCAGTGTCCCGTCTGCTTCCACCGCCTCGGGCTTGACCCGCTTGAGCGACTCTCTGAGCTTCGCTGCGCTAGTGATGACGGTTACGCCGTCCGCCATTTCTAGGACAACCACTTCGTTATCCGCGGCCTGGATTGTCTTTTCGATCGCGCCCGCGGCCGTCGAACGCGAGCGCTGTGCCACATCGAAAGCCGCGGTGACTTTCAGATAGCCGTCTGGTAAAAACTCATCCGCTTTGGCGCCTTCGGCGGTGCGCGTTATCGGGCGCAGCGTGTTGGGCAAAGTGGCATTGGCGATCGGCGTGCCGGTGAGCTTAAACGAAATATTGTCTGCCATGCGAGTCTCCTCAACGATCAGCGCACACTAGACTGAACGCAGTCTTGATGATTGCGTTTGGGTGCTGCGCTTCAATTCAAATCTAGCGAGAAATGTTCTGCGTGGAATATTATAAATGAAGACCGCTGCTCACGGGTACAAAGAATTTCACAGAACGGCGGAGCGGATCATGCAGTAACTTTCGGCAACGGCTCTGCGGGCTTTTTTCGAGCAATCCAAGTGCCAAAACCTTCAATCGCTTGCTCCATCGCAGCAAGATATGGAAGTTACTTGGAATTGATCGTGCGAGACGAGAGGAGCAAGAACCCAGGGCTGTTTCAGCGCACCAGTTCGTTACAGAGATGTTAACAAGCTGACGCTGCATCTGGTTTACGGTTTGACTGCCGACGTTCGTGCAAGCCGGCGGGACGGTCTTGATCCGCGGGCACTAGTATATTTTGCCAGTCCAATTGCCGCCGCCCCAAATATCGACGCCGCCGATGATCATATCGCGGGCATCGAGCGTCAACGCGGCACGCGCCGGCGTCGCCGGCGCGCCGGGATAACTTAAGACGCGAATCTCTTCGTAGGGACCGACGATTTTTTCCGCCTCGGGCAACTCGATCCAGCGGTCGCGGCTGCCGGTGCTCACCACCGCATCCGCTTCCGGAACATAATAAAGCAACGGAGAATCCACGCCGTCCTTACCGCCGTATTCGTAAGTCACGAGCGTGGTCTTGATGCCGCGCCGTTCGCACGCGCGTATCGTGAGCATGACCTCGACGAAGGCATTGCCCGAGCCGAGCCAAGTGACGAGTGCCGCGTCTGCGCCAACCTGTGCCGCGAGCTCAGCGGTGTTGAGAGCGACGACTTCCTTGCCGTGAATCGTGTCATAGGAAATCCGCTCGATGATCATCCCGGCGAAATTCAGCCGGCCAGCGGCTTGTTCGCGATACAATCCCAGCGCCAGCGGATGATTTTGCCAGTCCCAGGTCGTCGGGTAGTAGCCGATGCCGCGCGTGGTGTTGGTCGTCATCGCGCCGTCAAATAATTCGTTGGGATGAATCAGCGTCGCCAGCGATTCACGGATCGACAGACCGTAATAACTCACGCCGGAGTGCGGCTGGCCACCGTTGGTGATGCAGCCTTGGATCAAGACGACGCGCGGCGCCGCTCGCTTCGTGTCATTCAACTCGTAGCGCTGCGACTGTTCCGGTGTGAGCCCTTGAGTGACTTCAGCTATCTTTTTCGCGACTTCGAATTCGGCCGTTTGGATGGCGTTATGCGCGTCGAGCTCGCCCAAATCATCTTTGAGCCGCGTAATCAAAACCAGGTGAACCAATTTACCGAACTGCGAAGCCTCCGCGCCCGGCCCCCACGTATCGAGGATGGCGCTGCGCTGCACACCCGTGCCGGCGCGAATCGTTCCTTCGTAAGCCGCCGTGGCGAGCACGGTCATGCCGGATAAGCGGTGCGTCACACCGCTACCGACACTCTCCACCGGACCGATGGTTCCCGGAAAGACTTGAGCGTCACCGCCAATCTTCACTCTCGGCTCTACGACATCGCGAATGCCGGTGACGCGCACCTGTTCGCCCGGCGAAGCAGTTTCGAAGCTCGCTTCCTCGATGCGCTGATCCCGCAGCACGAGTTGGACGAGATTTTCGGTGTTCAATTCCAACCTTCCGCTTTGATAGCCATAAGCTCTGCCGAGACGAATCTCGCGGACCGGAAAATCCGCCAAGTCGAGTTGCATAGGTTTCCCTAGTGATTCCATGCGACCGTTATTTGAATCGGTTCATGATTGAAACGGTTTGAACTTTTTGAACGATTTGAACGACTGGAACGGTCTTTTAATTAGAACAACCCTTCCTTTGCTAATTTTCCGACGATGCTGTCATCGACAAGATTCACACCCTTGAGTTGGCGAATTTTTTCATTGCTGAGGCCGAGCAGGCGAATCGCATTGTTGATCCCGTCGATATTGGGATAGACGCGCCGCTCGTAAACGTTCTTTATGACCTCGTAACCTTCTTCCGCGTCCTCAGGCCGGACGATCTGCAAACCCTTCGTCAACGTCGCAACCACCGCCGCTTTGTTTGCCGGCCGCTGAATAAATCCGATCGATTCGACCAAGGCCCGGACGACTTTCTCCGCCGTCGCGGACGAGGAGCTCAAGTAGCTCCGCCGCGCCAAAATCGCCGTGCTCTGAAACGGCACGCCGAGCTTGGTCAGGTCCGCGAGCACGCGGAAGCCCTGCTTTTTGAGCATCGTGGCGTAGGCGTATCCGGCGTAGGTTGCATCCACCGTTCCGAGTATCAAGGATTGGACCATCACCGACTCATCGCCGACGATGCGCAAGTTGATCCGATCCCGTTTGGGCTCCAGGCCCCAATGTTCGAGAACCAGTTGGGTGATCATCCAGACGCCGCCGCCGATACTCTGGATACCGATGTTTTTGCCCTTGAGATCGGCGGGCGAATGAATCGCCGGCGCCGCGACCATAGTGCCATTGAGCTGGTTCGCCAAGCCGGCGACGAAAACCAGGTCGAGTCCACCCGCCATCGCGCCGAGCGCGGAACCATTGGCGGAGCCGGAATAAAACTGCGCCTCGCCCGCAGACAAGGCCGATAACGCCACGGCCGCGTTGCGCATGAAGATCAACTGGACGTCAAGATCGTACTTACGGAAAAATCCCTGATCGCGCGCGACGAGCAGCGCTCCCGCGCCGCGCTCGTTGAGAGATGAATAAGCGATAACAATTCTGTTCGCGGACGTCGCCGCGCGAGAGACTCCAGCCCACACGACAAGCAACAACAGACTCACACCGGCCACCGATGGTAACTTCTTCAATTGATTCTCCAAATAAATAATCTTTGCAGCACCATTTGCTTCGTTCGTAACAATCTATTTCTTTCTCATGAACCGGCGTGGTTCACAATCCTTCCTTCTCCAACTTTCGCGCGATGCGGTCGTCGACGAGATCATCGGCTTTGAGCTTGGCAAACTTTGCATCGCTCTTGGCGAGAAGTTGGAGCGCACTTTGGATTCCCTCTTTCGTCGGCACAATGCTCCGATCGTAGAGCAGCCGTATCCGGTTGTATAGATCTTCGCCGCTGTCCGTCGGCGCCAGTCGCAACCATTTCCGTAAGCTGCGGATAATCGCGGGCTGATTGTTCTTATCCTGGATGAATCGATTCGCTTTGATCAGCGCTCTGAGAGTTTTCTCCACGGCGTCCGGCGAGCTGTCGATAAAACGGCGCGGCGCCACCAGCCCCGTGCCTTGGTACTTGATATTGAGGGTCGGCAGCTCCACCAAGATACGGCCGCCCTTCTGTGAAATGACTCGGCTGTACGTATAACCCAGCACCGCGCCATCGACGATGCCGGTCATCACCGCCTGCGCCAAGACTGAGTCGTCGCCGATGGCGCGTATTTGAATCTTGTCGCGCTCGGCGTTGAGACCCCAGTGATCGAGCAAGATCTGCGTGAACATCCAGATGCCGCCGCCGATGCTTTGGACTCCGAGCGTCTTCCCTTTTAAATCCTCCGGCGCGCGCACCTTCGTCGACACGGCGAAATAACCGTCCAGCCGATTGATAAACCCCGCGACAAAAACAATATCGAGGCCGCCGGCCATCGCTCCCAGCGATGCGCCGGTCGCCGACACGCTGTAGAACTGTGCCTCGCCGGACGCGACCGCGGCGATCGCAACCGGACCGTTGCGCACTTGAACGACATCCATGTCCACGCCCTGCTCTTCGAAGAAGTGTTGATCCTTGGCGACGAATAAAAGGCCTGCCCGCTCGCTGAAGTCGGCAAACACCATCGACAGCTTTCGGTTCGGCGTCGCGGCTGCGGCGGCGACGCCAAGCAAATGAATAATCGCCAACGTGATCGCGAGCCTCGTCGCAAAATCAATCAGACGGTTTGACAACATCGCTCCACCGTCTTTCTGATCATGGTGTGCCTCGGCGCGGAATAGCAACCGAATTAGCATAAGCAGACCCTTACGTCACTGCCCGCACCGCAAGAAACTCGCCGTTACCCACCGGCACCAAACTCGTAATGAATTCGGCGTCGGCTTTCACCTGAGCGACGAACGGCGCAACCTCACTCGGATGGGAAGTGGCGTTGTCGACGACGAGCAAGCCGCCGGGGCGAAGCACGCGGCGCAGATGCGTCCACCAACCGGAATATTCCGGCCGCTCGGAGTCCAGGAAAATCAAATCAAAAACGCCATCGGGGAAGCGTTCGAGCAAGCGGCCCGCGTCGTCCTGAACTTGCGAGATCGAAGAAGCCAAACCGGACCGCGCGAAGTTTTTTGCCGCGAGATCGATCTTGTATTGAGACTTTTCTACGGTGGTGACTGATCCGCCGATGTCCCGCGCGGCGCTCGCGAGCCAGAGCGTCGAATAGCCGTTCGACGTGCCGATCTCCAGCACCCGGCGCGCAAGCGTGGCCCTGACCAGTACGGCGAGAAACTCGCCGGTGTCGCGCGTAATGTTGAGCATCTTGCGCGGCCGCTCGACAGTCGCGCTGTCGTTGTCGTGCCCAAACTGCTCGATCTCAGTCAGCAAATTTTCCAGAGTATCAACCATAGCGTCTTTTCAACACCTAATATTCGTTTGCGCTTCGCGCTTTACCACGAACGTTTCGAGGCGACAATTCTAAGAGTTGGCATGAATCCGTGGTGAAATATTTTTGAGAACCTCTTCAGCACCTTCGCATTTTTTGAAATTGACGCTGCGAAAGATTTCTTGTCGGGTCGCGATTTCCAAATGCCCGCAGGTGCGGTAGGCGCGCAGAAGCTTCACGTCGACCAAGGCGTCGGCTCCCAGACTCACCGGTGGTCGCGGCCAAAAAAATATCAGCTCAATCTCACCCGGTCCGATACCGACCGCGTGAAAGCGCAAATACATCGACGAGCCCAAGAACCAGACAGCCAGAGCCCCGGCAATCACGAAAACCCAGGGCTGACGCCCACGTCGTCCTCGGGTTCGAGATCCCGGGGAATTGCTGCTGGGAATTAACAGTGAGCGAAGCAGCATTGTAACCGCGAACAGAAAGCCGCAGAGGACAAGCAATCCCAGGAGATAAGTTGTCCAAAGAGGAAAGTCGTCAAGAACTATGAACTTCATAACTACATCTCGAAGGCGGCGTTGGCGTCGCTCCGAATACGCGAATACGAATGCTACGTCGCCTTGCGCAGCGCATAAGTCGCTCGGTCATGGATATAAATCTCGCGACCTTTCATTACATTGGATGCGACACTCGCCCAATCTGCTTGCAAGTGCGGCACCATTTCTCCGTCGACAATCAGCACGTTTGCGTCTTTGCAACCCGCCGCCAAAGCGCTGGCGTGACCCTCAAAAACCCACACAGCGTGCCCGATGTAAGCAAAACCGAGAAGGATTCCGAAGAAGGGTATCGTTTTTGAGATATCTGATCTTAGGGCGCTCAATTCGGTGTAAGCGATCGTCGCAATATTTCTCTTGACCTTGGGCGGGATCATTCCCTCGACGGCGGCCACTTGGCTCGACGCCATTGATCCTGGCGCAGGACAAGGTTGCAGCATCAGCATTCGCCCCGGCGTCACGACGATTACGTTTCGCCCTTTTTGCTCCGTAGGCTCCACTCCCAGCGCAGCGTTTCTAGCCTTGTCGAAGACTTCTTCGATGTCGGGCACCTCGTCCACCTCAGGCATAGAATAATCACTCGGTACGTACCGGAATCGTCCAAATAATTTTTCGAACATTGCTTTCCCTTCAGAACAATCTGCCGGGCTGATCCGCATTCATAAACACCAGCCGCAACCTTCCGACAGCGCCGCGCGTGTGCGCCAATACCTTCATTTCGCCGTCGGCGTTGGTCGACCGGGACCCGTGTAGCGCAGAACAAAAACGCCCCACTGCTTGTCGGTGATATAAATGTTGCCACGCGTGTCGACAAGCACGTCTTCGGTCTGGCTGACGAGCTTGTCGTAGGGAAGTGGGCCGTGGCGTTTGATCGGCGTCGGTGGCATAAACCAACCGACTTCTTTCGGCGCCCGCGGATTTTTGATGTCGAAGACGCGCAGCCCGGCATTGAAGTAGGTCAGGTAAATCAAGTCCGCCTGCTTCTCAACGTCGGGCAGATGATATTCAAGATTCGTATTGTGCGGACCGAACCGGCCGCCCTTATCGCAGAAATCTGCGTACGGCGCGCCCTTCGGCGGCATCGGCCGCGGCAAGATGGAAATCATAAAAGGCTTCGCCGGGTCTTTGATATCGATCATCGCCGCAGTGGTGATCGGCCCGGTGCACGCCAGCGGCCCGTTTGGCAAATCACCCTCGCCGGTCATCTCGCCGTGCACGAACAACAAATTCTTTCCAGCGATCGGTAAAACGTCGTGCGCGGGGATCGCGCCGAACGGCGGACTTATGGTCAGCTGCCCGATCGTCTTCGGCTTCGAGATGTCGCTGATATCAAGGATCACCACGGCCGGGCCGTAACCCACGTAAGCGGTCTTGCCGTCACCGCTGATAATCGCTGGCCCGTGGAAAGACGCGTCCGACTTAGGCTCCTCACCGTCCTTCTGCCCCGGCATCCACCAGCGCCCTGCTTCCTTTGGATTCTTCGGATCGCTGACGTCGAGAAATAGCAGGATCTGCCGCGAGAAGCCCGGTGCTGACGTCGAGAGGCTCGCGTACTTGCCGCCGGGATATCCGACACGATGAACACCGGTGCCACCGGATTTCCAATGTGAGAGCTGCTTCCAATTCACTGGATCGCTGATGTCCCAGAGCAACACGCCTTCGTCGTATGGTCGTTTCGGATCGCCGCCCCAATTGGGCTGCTTTCGCTGCAGCGCCGTAAGCATCAAGTTGTCGTGAAACTCCATCTGGATCGTATTCGTGTTGTCCGGCCCTTCGACAAACTTCACGAACTTCGGATTCGTCGCGTCGGTCACGTCGATGATTGTCCAACCGCGATGCCACTCGTGCCCCATGTAAAGATACCAGCGCCCCGCCACTTGGCGAATCGCCATCTTAAACGCGCCACCGCGTCCATCGAGCCCGCTGTAACCGACCGCCTTCATGTTGCTCGCCTGCCAACCTTTGGGGATCGGATCGGCGTGAGCGGCGTGCTGCACACAATCCACCGTGATCCACAGCAGAGTAAAAATTAGTCCCTGCGCTAATTGCTTTCGTGATGCTTCCATTTCACGCCTCCCTTGTTGGTGGCAGTCAATGCTAATCGCACCGTACTGTATGCACTACGTTGCTTCACTAGCTACAGCACGTATTAATTGGTCAACATATTTATGATTGAGTCTCTTTTGGCTCGCATACCCTAGCAATAAACCTTCACGCGCAACCCGGCGCGCGAGCACGGTAGCGCTTGCTAATCCCGCGAAGCTCGCGCCCACCACGACGCAATCTGCCTGCAGACGAAATGAATTAGACTGAACCAAGCTGCCTCAATAGATGGATCAAGCTGATGGCGAGGAGTTTCTTTTTTATATGGTCAACTGTCAAGGTTGATTTACAGTCGGTGAACCCCCGAGCATACTAGTCGACGTGAGAACCGACCGTATATTTCCAATTGAGAAGCACGTGACAGCGTCCAATAATTTAAGTAGATTCACCATGAGATTTCGGTATCGAGTCCTTCAAAAAGAACACTACCCGGTCATTAACCGTCAATTAACGATGAAAGATTCGCTCCTTTGCTTTTTCTATCTCTGTCTGTTAATCGCCTTCAGCTCAACGCTGGCTAAGTCTCAAGCGCCGGTTCATAGCTCTAGCCGAGAAAACCGTGAGCCGCACCTGCAAAACGTAAAGCAGTTAACTTTCGGTGGTCAGAATGCTGAAGCATACTTTTCCTATGACGGCGCGAAAATCATCTTCCAATCCACTCGTCCGCCCTATCAGTGCGACCAGATTTTCAGCATGAACGTCGACGGCAGCGACGTGAAACTTTTGAACAACGGCAAAGGCCGGACGACTTGCGGTTTCTTTTTCCCTGACGGAAAGCGAATTATTTATGCCTCCACCCATTTGGCAGGCGAAGGCTGCCCGCCGGCGCCGGATCGTAGCCAAGGTTACGTCTGGCCAATTTATCCCTCGTATGAAATTTTCAGCGCCAATGTCGACGGCTCCGGATTGAAGCGCTTGACCAAGAACCCCGGGTACGATGCCGAGGGAACCATTGCGCCGGACGGGAAGAAAATCGTGTTTACTTCGATGCGCTCTGGCGACCTCGACATTTACACGATGAACGCCAATGGCAGCGGCACGAAGCGATTGACCACCGAGAAAGGTTATGACGGCGGACCGTTCTTCTCGTGGGATGGCAAGACGATCGCCTATCGAGCCTACCATCCAAAAACCACGGACGAAGTGAAGGAATACGAAACGCTGCTCAAACAGAACTTGATCAAGCCGACGCGAGCGGAGATTTTTACCATGAAGGCCGACGGCTCAAACAAGCGGCAGATCACCGACAATGGCGCGGCAAACTGGGCGCCGTTTCTGCTTCCCAACAACCGGCAAATTATCTTCTCCTCGAATCTGCACGATCCCGAGCGGAAAAGCTTTTCACTTTACATGATTAACATCGACGGAACCGCAATGGAGAGAATTACTTACGGCGCGCGCTTCGATAGCTTCCCCATGTTTTCGCGAGACGGGAAGAAATTGGTTTTCGCTTCTACGCGAAATGGCAAAGAGCCGCGAGAGTTCAATATCTTTATCGCCGACTGGGTGCCGTAGCATCATTGTTAGTTTTTCCTAGTGGCGCTTGATCGCGCCATTCCACTGCCGCTCATGCTCTGCCAATTTTTGCTCATCACAGACGGGGCAAAGTTGGCGGCGCGTACGCCGCCGCGGGCCGGTCAAAAAAACAATATCCCCGCCGCACCGTTTGCAGCGCAGCGGCAATTGCGGAATCGCGTAATACGGCAGAAGACAATGGCCCGTCGTATTCGGCAGGGCGCGGGCCAAGGCCGCGTAGTCTTCGAGCTGAAACTGAAACTCGTGCGAAACGTGCAAGTACTTCAAGTTAGAAAGGCGCTGCAACGGATCAAGCCGGGCGTCGAGCGGCTTTACACCCATCAGAGAAAGCGATTCCAATTCTGGAAGGTAGCTCAAGGGCTCGAGCGACTCCACTTCAAGACAACGGCGCGACGCGTCCCAGCTTGGGATCGTCGAAATCGAGATCGCGCGCAGTCCGTTTAATCCGCCAACCGGCGCAAGACTTTTGATTCGGCGGATGTGTCGCAGCACCAGGCACTTGAGCGGTGCGAGTTGATCGAGCCCCGCCAGAGTTGACGGGTCGTCCAATTCGAGCGCTGCCAAATGTGCAAGCGCGCGTAGCGGCTCGAGCGACGTGATCCGTGGCATCACCAAACGTACGCACGTGACCGCAGCGAATTGTGTGATGACTTCCAAGTCACCTTGCGTTGCATGACCGATCGACACGCCTTTTAGATTGGTAAACTCTTCAAGCACAGTTAGGGCTGTAAGCTTTGTGTCGAGGCGAACAAAGTGCGCGTCTGGTGACGGTGTTTTGGAGCGCTCGAGACCCACCCACTGTTGCGCCTTTGGAAAGTAAACTGCCCAGGGATAACTTAACGCGTCCATTGGAGTACCGTTAAAATTGACAATTCTCACGACTCGCCGACCGTCTGTCAAGCTCACCTGACTCGATTCTCATCGTCCGATACGCCCCGGCTCCTCGGCACAACGGGTGGTGACATCCACGCCTTTTTTGAGTAGAGTCGAGTTCAGGACTACGGTCGGCATTGTTCCCGCACTGGAGGAAAATCGCTTGGAAACCGCGGCGCGTGAATTTCAGATCATGGTGAAGACCATCGGGGCGATTTGCAACCTCGATTGTCACTACTGTTACTATCTGGAGAAGGAAAATCTTTATCCCAAAGGGACGAATTTTCGCCTCGACGATGAAACGCTGGAGCGCTACATCCAACAGCATATCGAGGCGACACCGGGAGAGATCGTTAGTTTTTCCTGGCACGGCGGCGAACCGACGCTCCTCGGCGTCGATTTCTTTCGCAAAGCCGTCGCTCTGCAGAAACAATATCTACCCACCGGCAAGAAAATCATCAACGGCATCCAGACCAACGGCACGACCATCGACGACGAGTGGTGCGGGTTTCTTGCCAAAGAGAACTTTTACATCGGTCTAAGCTTGGACGGGCCGAGAGAGCTACACGATCACTATCGCGTCACCAAAGGGCAAAAGCCGACCCACAAACAGGTCGTGCAGGCATTTCACATGCTGCGAAAAGCCAAAGTGCATGTCGATCTGCTCTGCGTCGTCCATAACGTCAACGTCAGGTATCCCACGCAGGTTTATCGTTACTTCAAAGAAATCGGCGGGCAGTATTTGCAGTTTCTGCCGCTGGTCGAGAAAACTGGCGATCCGAATAATCCGGCGCACAAGCGCTCAGTGCCAGCGGCGGCCTATGGCAAATTCCTGAACACGATCTTCGACGAATGGGTGCGCCATGACATCGGCAAGATTTTTATCCAGCTCTTTGACGAATCGGTGCGGCCGTTTCTCGGCATGGAGCACGCGCTTTGCATTTATCGCGAGACCTGCGGCGATGTGCCGGTGGTAGAGCACAACGGCGATTTTTATTCCTGCGATCACTACGTGTTGCCGGAATATAAAATTGGTAACATCTATGACACGCCGCTCGCGGAAATGGTCGAGGACCCGAAGCAGCGCGCATTCGGTCAAAAGAAGTGGACGAGCCTGCCCAAATATTGCCGCGAGTGCGAAGTGCTCAGCATGTGCAACGGCGGCTGTCCCAAAGACCGCATCATCAAAACACCGGACGGCGAGGAAGGATTGAATTACCTATGCGCAGGATTGAAGGCCTTCTTCACGCATAGCAAGCCTTACTTTCAAAAATTCGCCGACCTGGTCGAAGCCGGCGAGCCAACCGAGAAACTGATGGAGGTCGTCCGTGCCACGGATGCAAAGACTTCCGTGCGCCAAGCCGGTCGCAACGACCCTTGCCCCTGCGGCAGCGGCAAGAAATACAAACGCTGCTGCGGCGGCGCCCGTCCCGGAGTCTAGGGCAAATCGTGCTCGTCTGACGTGTTCGTGACCAGAAAACATGCATCACGATCACGCCCCACGCGTCTTATACTTGCGTCCCTTGCGTTCGCTGCGGTAAATCTCTTTCGTCTTAATCTACCGAGGAGCAAATCATGACTTTGTACGACGACATGATGGAAGGCGTCATCGACGTTCACTGCCATATCGACTTCGAGTTTTCCGCCAAAGAGCGCAAGCGCGAGCCGGAGTCTCTCTGGCTGCCTAAAGCCGAGGCGATGGGCATGCGCGGCGTGGTGCTAAAGTCCCACTGGTGGCCGACAATCAACGTCGTTCCTTATATCCTCGCAACCACACCGACCAAAGTCGCTCTTTGGTCGAGCATTGCGCTCAACAGCATCGCCGGCGGACCCAATCCGTGCGTCGTCGAAGCCTGCGCCGAGCTCGGCGGGAAGATGGTTTTCTTGCCGACCTGGAGCGCGCGCAACGATGTTCAGCGCAAGGGCTTCAGCAGCCGCATCAAGTCCTACTACAAGAGCCACGACAAACTGGAAAATCCCAATTACTATTTTCTCGACGATAGAGGTAAGCTCATTGCCCGCGGCTATGAAATCATCGAAGCTTGTAAGGCGCACGATCTAACCTTGGGGATGGGCCATGTTTCCTGGCAAGAATCTCTGGCGTTCATCGAAGCCGCGCGCGACCTGGGTTACAGTCATAGAATCGTCGTGAACCACGTGCAGAGCCATATGATCGCCATGCCCGTCGACGTGATGAAGCGCGCTGCCGAAATGGGCGCGTTCCTCGAAGCATGTTGGAACGCGCTTGCGCCGGGGCGCATGGACTCACCCGAACTCGTGAAGCAGTTCCGCGAAGTCGGGTTACGCCAGATTATCGCCAGCACGGATTATTTTCGACCTTACAGCCCCAATCCGGCGGAGCTCTTTCGGATGTATTTAGGGATGCTGCATGAAGGCGGCTTGAGCAAGGGAGAAGTGAATCAGGTTGCGTCGATCAACCCGGCCCGGCTAATGGGAATGGCGTAGAGCTCCGACAGTTTCAAGCGACCATCCGCCCCTTGTACACTGTGACGTCCGACCCTTCGGCGAGAAATGCCGACACCGGCTTTGCTTTTAGCGCCTCGGTGAATTGGGTGCCATAAAGACGTTTAACGTCGCACTCCGGGCGGCAACTCTGCGCTTGCCAGACGCGCCACAGCGGGTGCTCGACCCGGTATTCTACCGTACCAACGTCTTTTTGCACCGAGCAACCCCCAATAGTGTGAAAACGACTTTCGAAATCCGAATTTGTATTTAGCCTACATGTAAACCTCGCATCCGGCGGCGGGCGCTATAGCTTTTCGTCTTCTGGAGTGATGTCCGTGATCAAATCCCGAATCAGCGGTCGCTTCGGTAACGGCTCCACCGTGATCAAGTCCGGCGTCAGCTTCGCGATACAGGTGTACCCCACTTCGCCATTGACGAGGGCCATGCAGGTTTTGCAGGCGTTGGCATTGATGCAGCTGTAGCGGATCGCCAGCGTGCTATCGAGATGGATGCGGATCCAACGCAGGGCATCGAGCACCGACATGCCGGGTTCGTACGGCACTTCGAAGTCATCGTAGCGGCGGGGCTCACTTGGCGAGCCGCGCTTGATGCGAAGATGCGCCGTTGCGTCCATTCAGCTAACTGTTTTCCAGTTGGCTGCGATTGAGACGAACAGGTTGAGCCCAGCGAGATATAATTTCCCCGTCCTTGAGCTCAACCACTTGGTTCTTGAGAAACTGGTAATCCGCGATTGGAAAATCTTCGCGCTGATGCGCGCCCCGGCTCTCGGTTCGCGCTAGCGCCGAACGGACCACCACTGCCGCGGTCGTGAGCATCGCACGCAGTTCGAATCCATCTTGTATATCGAGATTGAACTTGCTCTCGGCGC
>WNGI01005245.1_pt1 | contig 20496 bp, 18 predicted proteins | sample 5400621 | NCBI WGS metagenome assembly WNGI01 (sample SAMN13153374, study PRJNA577476) | soil metagenome | isolation source: 20 cm soil or saprolite under Garry oak tree replicate 1 | place: USA:California | collected 2016-06-15
GTCCCGTTGATGATGAACGTGCCGAACTCGGTCATCATCGGGAAGTCGCCCATGAAGACGCCCTGCTCCCGGATCTCGCCCGTGTCCTTGTTCACGAAGCGGACCTTCATGTTGAGCGAGGCCTGGTAGGTCAGGTCCTTTTCGCGGCACTCCTTGATCGAGAACTGCGGATCGCCGAACTCGAACTCGCCGAACTCGACGGCGAGCGTGCCGGTGTAGTCCTCGATCGGCGAGATGTCGTCGATCGTCTCTCGTAGACCCTCGTTCTTGAACCAGTCGAACGAGGACTTCTGGATGTCGATGAGATTCGGTAGGTCGAGAACGTGCTCGAGACGGCTGAACGACGTACGAGCGCGGGGCGAAGCGACCGTGGTGGTCAAGAAGAACAGCCTCCCTTGAAGCGTGCGAAAACGGGCAATAAATCGGCGTCGAGCTGCGAGCGGCCAGACGTAGGCGCAACCCGCAAGGGTACCGGATCGACCCCCCTCACCGCAAGCCGAAGCAGCGGCGCTCGCCGATATCGGTCGGAACTGTAGCTCGGGGCCGACAGAACGGCAAGCGCGGAGCGAAAGGCCAGTGCCTGCCACCAGGTGGCAGGCACTTGTTTCGCTTAGGCGTTACTTCAGCTCGACGGTGGCTCCTGCTTCCTCGAGCTGCGCCTTGATCTGGTCGGCCTCCTCCTGGGCGACGCCCTCCTTGACCGGCTTCGGAGCCGAGTCGACGAGGTCCTTCGCCTCCTTGAGGCCGAGACCGGTGACCGCGCGCACGACCTTGATCACCTGGATCTTCTGGCCGCCCGCCGCGGTGAGGACGACGTCGAAGGAGGTCTTCTCCTCCGCCACGGCGCCGTCGCCGGCCGCCCCCCCACCGGGCGCCGCGACCGCCACGGGAGCGGCGGCCGTGATGCCCCACTCCTCCTCGATCTTGTTCTTGAGCTCGACCAGCTCGAGGCCTCGGCCTCGGCCGCAGCCTCTGCCTGCTCGCCACCGAGCTGCTCGATGCGCGCGTCGATGAGGCCGCGGAGGTTCTGCAGCGGCGCGTTGAGCAGGCCGGCGAGCGCCGTGAGCGGCGCGACGATCGCGCCGAGCACCTGGCCGCGCAGCACCTCGGCCGGCGGCAGCTTGGCGAGGGTCTCGACCTCCTCCGCCGTCACCGCGCGTCCCTGCATGATGCCGCCGCGGATCTCGAGCACGTTCGTCTCGCGCGCCGCATCCGCAAGCGCCTTCGCGGTAGCCAGCATGTCTCCGTCCGCATCGAGGAAGGCGATCGCGCTCGGCCCGTCGAGCAATGCGAGCAGCCCCTCCGTGCCGGCCGATTCGGCGGCCCGGCGCGTGAGCGTGTTCTTGACGACGGTGAAGCGCGCGCCGCTCTCGAGCAGCCGCGTGCGGAGCTCGTCGATCTGCGGCATCGTCAGCCCGCGATAGTCGGCGACGAGCAGCGTCTCCGCAGCCTTTAGCCGCGCGGTCAGCTCCTCGACAACCTGTTCTTTCTGATCTCTTCTCATCTCACCTCGACTGGTCTTCCGTCCTCACAGGGAGGACTGCCAGTGGTCTCAGGCGGCGGTTGCTAGGCGGGAACTGTAGCGGCCTCCGGCGCCTGTTCGTCCAACTCCTCGACGATCCCGCGGATCCGCGCCGGATCGACGTGGATGCCGGGGCCCATCGTGCTCGTGAGCGTGATCTGCCAGATGTAGCGGCCCTTCGCGGCCGACGGCTTCGCGCGCACGATCTCGTCGAGGACGGCGGCGTAGTTCTCCACCAGCGCCCGCTCCTCGAAGCTCTTCTTGCCGATCACGACGTGGACGTTCGCGCCGCGGTCGGTGCGGTACTCGAGCTTGCCGGCCTTGGCCTCGGAGACGGCCTTGCCGACGTCCATCGTCACCGTGCCGGTCTTCGGGTTCGGCATCAGTCCGCGGGGGCCGAGGATGCGGCCGAGCTTGCCGACGTTGCCCATCTGGTCGGGCGTCGCGATCGCGACGTCGAACTCCGTGAAGCCCTCTTCGATCCGCTTCGCGAGGTCGGCTGACCCGACGACGTCGGCGCCGGCCTGCTCGGCCTCGCGCGCCTTGTCGCCCTCGGCGAACACGGCGACGCGGACGTCCTTGCCGCTCCCGTGCGGGAGCATGAGCGTGCCGCGCAGCTGCTCGTCGGCGTGGCGGACGTTGAGGCCGAGGCGGAAGTGCAGCTCGACCGACTCGTCGAACTTCGTCTCGCCGAACCCCTTGAGCAGACGAACGGCCTCGACCGGCGAGTAGACCTGCTCGCGCTCGAAGGCCGCACGGGCGTTGCGATAGCGCTTGCCGTGCTGGGCCATTACAGATCCACCTCCACTCCCGTCGCTCGCCGGAGGCTCGCTCCCACGGGGGAAACCCTGTTTCCCCCGTGTGCCCCCTTCTCATCGATCGCCTGGGTCGTGCGACCGATGAAGCGGGAAACCTCCCGGTTTCCCGCACCCTTCCACCGGCCGTCGAGGAGGATCACAGATCCACCTCGACGCCCATGCTCCGTGCGGTGCCGGCGATGATCTTCGCCGCCTGGTCGATGTCGCGTGCGTTCAGGTCGGGCATCTTCGTCTCGGCGATCCGGTGCACCTGCTCGCGCGAGAGGCGGCCGACCTTCTCCCGGTTCGGCTCGCCCGAGCCCTTGTCGAGTCGCAGCGCCTCCTTGATCAGGACAGCGGCCGGCGGGGTCTTCGTGATGAACGTGAACGAGCGGTCCTCGAAGACCGTGATCTCGACCGGGGTGATGCGGCCGTTCTGGTCGGCCGTCTGCGCGTTGAACGCCTTGCAGAACTCCATGATGTTGACGCCGTGCTGGCCGAGCGCAGGGCCGACCGGCGGGGCCGGGTTCGCCTGGCCGCCGGGGATCTGGAGCTTGATCAGGGTGAGAACTTTCTTCGCCATCTAGGTTCCTCAGTCCAGCTTCTTGACGTTGTCGAATCCGACTTCCACCGGCACCTGCCGCTCGAAGATGTTGACCATCACCTGGAGCTTCTGCGCGTCGGGGTTGACGTCGGTGATCTCGCCGTCGAAGTCCGCGAGCGGGCCGGAGGTGATCTTGACCGACTCCCCGAGCTGGAACTCGACCTGCGAGCGTTGAGCCACTGCCGTGCCGGCGCCCGTGTGGAGGATCCGGTCGACCTCGGGCTGCGAGAGCGGCACCGGCGTCGCGCCCGCCCCGACGAAGCCCGTCACGCCGGGCGTGTTCTTCACGACCGTCCAGGCGTCGTCGTTGAGGTCCATGTTCACGAGGACATAGCCCGGCAGCGTGCGCTTGTCCGTTTGCACCTTCTGGCCGTCCTTCGTCTCGATCACCTGCTCGGTCGGGACGACGACGCGCCGGAAACGGGCGCGCTGGTTCATCGACTCGATCCGGTGCTCGAGGTTGGCCTTCACCTTGTTCTCGTGCCCGGAATAGGTGTTGATCACATACCAGCGGAACATCGTGGTCTCTTCTCTAGTGCAGCAGCAGGTGCTTGACGACGAACTGCCACACCTGGTCGTTCAGGTACAGGTAGGCGCCCGTGATGAGGCAGGCGACGATGACGACAGCGGTGCCGCTGATCAGCTGCTGCTGCCCCGGCCATTCGACCTTCTTCAGCTCCGCCCAGGACTCCTGGACGAAGCGGACGCCCGGAATGCCGGAGCGGACCTCGTCGCGGCGCTCGCCACGCGGGGTGGCCGGCTCCCTCGGCGGCTCCTCCTCGGTGGTCGGGCGCGGCCGGGGCGCGGGCCGGAGCGGCGGCGTGCCGGCGGCCTGCGCGCGGCGCTGGCGGCGCTGTTGACGGGTCGACCTCGCCATTAACGCGTCTCCCGGTGCAGCGTGTGGCTACCGCACCAGCGGCAGTACTTGCGGAACTCGACGCGGTCCGGCGAATTGCGCTTCGACTTTTGCGTCTGGTAGTTCCGGCGCCTGCACTCCGTACAGGCGAGCGTGATTGCGACTCTGACTCCGGTTGCCATCTCTGTTCTCGTTCCGAGGGACGCGCTCCAGTAGCGCCGGGTGGGCTCGAACCACCGACCTCTGCATTATGAGTGCAGCGCTCTGACCAGCTGAGCTACGGCGCCTCGCGCCGGCGCATAGTAGCGGAGACGAAACCGAACGCCAGCGCTGCCGCGCCGGCGAGAACGGCGGCTCTCGCGGCCCGTCGCGGGAGCGACGGCTTCGGCCGCACCTCGTAGTAGAGGCGCTCGGGCCGGGGCCCGAAGGGACCGGAGGCGCCGTGCTCGCGGGCGAGCTTCAGCACTTGCGCGACGTGGAGCGCCCGGCGCCCCGTGCTCCCTTGCTCGATCTGGGTCTTGCAGGAGAAGCCGTCGGCGACGACCAGCGTCTCGTCGTCGAGCTCGCGCACCTTCGGCAGGAGCCCCTGCTCGCCGCAGCGCATCGAGACGTCGTAATGGGCGGCCTCGAAGCCCCACGAGCCGGCAAGCCCGCAGCAGCCGGCCTTCAGCGTCTCCACTTCGACGCCCATCTTCTTCAGCAGCTGGACCTCCGGATCGATGCCGCCGGTCGCCTTGTGGTGGCAGTGGCCCCAGACGAACGCCTTGCGCTCGAGCGGCGGCGGCTCGACGTCGAACTTCTCGAAGAACTCTGCGAAATGGAACGTGCTCTGCGCGAGCCGCTTCGCGTCCTCGTCGTGCGGAAGGAGCTTGCCGAGCTCGTCCTTGAACACGGCCACGCAGCTCGGCTCGAGCCCGACGATCGGGATCCCCTCGCGGTACCACTCGCGCAGCTGGTCGAGGCTTCGTCGGAGGTAGCGTTCCGCCAGGTCGAGGAAGCCGTAGTCGTAGAGGGGCCGCCCACAGCAGACATGGCCCTCGGGGATCAGCACCTGCCAGCCGGCCGCCTCGAGCGCCTCGACCGCCGCGACGCCGACGTCCGTATGCAGGTGGTTGTTGAACGTGTCCGGGAAGAGGACGACCTTCCGCCCGGTCGGATTCGTCGTCCCGCCGCGCTGCCTGAACCACTGCTGGAGCGAGAGCGGCGCGAACTCGGGAACCTGCCGCTCCTGCGTCATCCCGGCGGCGAGCTTGAAGGCCTGCGCGAACGGCGGCGTGTGCGTGACGAAGTTGACGAGCCCCGGCGCCCGCGACGCGAGCCGGGCGACCTGGTCGATCAGCCCGAACGCGTAGGCGTGGCGCGGGCGGAGCCGGTGCTTCCAGCGGTGGTGGAGGAACTCCGCCTTGTAGGTGGGCATGTCGACGTTGACGGGGCAGTCGTTCGTGCAGCCCTTGCACGCGAGGCAGAGGTCGAGCGCCTCCATCACCTCGTCCGACTGCCAGCCGTCGGTGATGACCTCCCCTTCGAGCATCTCGAACAGGAGACGCGTGCGGCCGCGGGTCGAGTGCATCTCCTCGCGCGTCGCCATGAACGACGGACACATGACGTCGACCCCGTCGGGCGTGCGGCACTTGCCGACGCCGACGCAGCGGACGGTCGCGTGCGCGAAGTCGCCGTGGTCCTCCGGGTACGCGAACTTGATCTTCGGCCGCCACGGCTCGTAGTCGGCGCCCAGCCGGAGGTTCTCGTCGACGCGGTACGGCCGGACGACCTTGCCCGGGTTCATCTTCCAGTCGGGGTCCCAGATCGACTTGAACTCCTCGAACGCGCGGACGAGCTCGTCGCCGAACATCTTCGGCAGGAGCTCCGCGCGCGACTGGCCGTCGCCGTGCTCGCCGGACAGCGAGCCGCCGAGCTCGAGCACGAGGTCGCTCGCGTCCTCGAGCCAGCGCCGGAACTTCGCGATGCCGGGCTTCGTAACGAGGTCGAAGTTCCAGCGCGCGTGGACGCAGCCCTGGCCATAGTGGCCGTAGAGCGAGCTCTCGTAGCCGTAGCGCTCGGCGAGCTTCGAGAGGCGGCGGAGGTACTCGCCGAGCCGTTCGGGCGGGACCGCCGAGTCCTCCCAGCCCTCGTGCGTGTCCTCCTTGCCCGGGATGAACGCCGTCGCGCCGAGCCCCGCCTCGCGCACCTCCCAGATGTGCTGCTCGCTGTCGGGGTCGTCGTACAGCTTCATCCCCGACGGCGGCTGCCCGTCCTTCTCGAGGTCGCGCATCAACGCGCGCGCCTTCGCGTCGGACTCCTCCTTCGTCTCGCCGCCGAACTCGACGAGTAGCCAGCCCCGACCGTCGGGGAGCATCGAGCGCTCGTGCTGGTGGATGCCGAGCAGCGTCATGTCCTCGATCAGCGTGCCGTCCATTCCCTCGATCGAGATCGGCTCGTGCTCGCGCGCGATCGTGACGTGGTCGGCGGTGCGGAACTTGTCCGGGTAGCCGACGGCGAGAAGCGAGACGCACGGCGGCTTCGGGATCAGCTCGAGCGTCGCCTCGAGAATCGTCACGCACGTCGACTCCGTGCCGACCAGCGAGCGCGCGACCTCGAACCCCTTCTCGGGGAGCAGCTCGTCGAGGTTGTAGCCCGAGACGCGGCGCGGGATCTGCGGATAGCGGGCGCGGATCTCGTCCGCGTGCGCGTCGGCCAGCGCGCGCAGCCGCTCGGCGATCGCGTCCGGTACGCCCTCGCCGCCGCCACCGAGGCGCAGCCGCTCGCCGCGGTACGTCAGCACCTCGAGCTCCACGAGGTTGTCCGCGACGCGCGGGCCGGGACCGTGGAACTCGGACTGGACCGAGTGCCGGCCACACGAGTTGTTGCCGAGCATGCCGCCGAGCGTGCAGTAGGCGTGCGTGGACGGGTCCGGCCCGAAGGTCAGCCCGTACTTCTCGCTCGCGGTGTCGCGGAGGTGGTCGAGGACGCAGCCCGGCTGCACGCGGGCGACCCGGCGCTCGGGGTCGATCTCGAGGATGTGGTGGAGATACTTCGAGAAGTCGATCAGCACCGCCGTGTTGCAGCCCTGGCCGGCGAGGCTCGTGCCGCCGCCGCGCAGGACGATCGGTGCCCCGTGCTCGCGGCAGACGCGGTGGATCTCGACGAGTTCGTCCACGTGGCGCGGGACGACGACGCCGATCGGCGGCATGCGGTAGTTCGAGGCGTCGGTCGCATAGAGGGCGCGGCTGCCGGTGTCGAACCGGACCTCGCCCTCGATCGCGGCGCGGAGGTCGCTGGCGATGCCTCGACGGTCAAGGTCTTTCGCTCCCCGCATCGCGAGGCTCAGCGTGTCACCTCAGCGACCTGCGCGCTGAAGCGAGCGGCATCCCGGTGCTTGAGCTCGAGCCCGTTGCCCGGCCGCGAGCGATCGGGCCGCAGGACGCCGTCCTCCGGCTCGGGAACGCCGTCGAACACCATTCCCTCGACCCGAACGTGGTCGTGGAAGTACTCGAGGTGCCGCCGCCTCTCGACTGCGCAGAAGGCATGCGTCGAGATCGCCGGCGCGCAGTGGGCCGAGACGTCGATCGAGTGCGCGTTCGCCAGGCCGGAGGCGGAGAGGAGGCCAGTGATCCCGCCGCAGCGCGTCACGTCGGCCTGCAGGCAGTCGACGCAGCTCACGATGTTGCGGAAGTCGTTCGGGACGTAGGCGTACTCGCCCGCCGCTATCTCGAGCCCTGCCGGCGCCTCGTCGCGGAGCAGGCGCAACCCTTCGCGATCGGCCGACGAGACCGGCTCCTCGAACCAGATCACGTTCCAGGACTGCGCGTAGCGCTCCGCCCAGGCGAGCGCCTCCTTGCGGGTGAAAGCGCCGTTCGCGTCGACGTAGAGCGCGACGTCGTCGCCGATCACCTCGCGGGCGGCATCGAGGCGCGTCGGGTCGCGCTCCGGCTCGCGCCCGACCTTCATCTTCACGCGCGGGATCCCGGCCTCGGCCCACCCGCCGAGCTGCTCGCAGAGCCGCGAGTCGGCGTACGAGCAGAAGCCGCCGCTGCCGTAGATCGGGACGTCTTCGTGCGCCGCTCCCAGGAGGACGACGAGGGGGACGTCGAGCAGGCGCGCCTTCAGGTCCCACAACGCCTGGTCGACGGCGGACACGGCGCAGAAGCCGATTCCCGGCCGGCCGGCGTTGCGGAGCTGCGCCCCCATGCGCAGCCACGCAGCCCGCACGTCCATCGCGTCCTCGCCCTCGACCACCCCGGCGAGCTGGGAGGAGACCACTTCGGCCGCGGCCGCGTCGCAATACGTGTAGCCGAGTCCCGTCTGCCCGTCGGCGTGCGCCTCGACGACGACGATCGTGGTCGAGTCCCACTCGAGCGTCCCGTCCGACTCCGGCTCGTCGGTCGGGATCGTGTACGCGTGGACTTCGAGCCGCTCGACGGGCGCTGCGACAGTCACTAGTGCCCCTTCAGTGGATGTTGCTGCGTTACTGGCGCGCGAAAAGCAAGCGAGGCAAGGACGCAGGGAGCCTCGATAGCCGAAGCTATCGGGGCGACCGAGGACGCCGCATCGCGCCGCTTTGCAGCCGCCAGGAACGCGGAGGACATTCGCTGGAGGGGCACTAGCGCTTCAGGTGCTCGGTGAACTCGACGAGCTTGCCGCGCAAGGACTTCTCCATCACGCCGGTGCGCTCCGGGTCGCCCTTGACCATCGCCTCGGCCATCTTCTTTGCCTGCTCGACCTGGATGTGCGGGGGCAGCGGCGGGATCTCGGGGTCGGTCTTGACCTCGAGCACGACGGGGCGGTCGGCGGCGAGCGCCTCCTCCCACGCCGAGCGCACCTGGTCGCCGTCGTCGCAGAAGATCCCCTTCAGGCCGCAGAGCTCGGCGTAGGCGGCGTAGTCGAAGTTCGGCAGCCACTGTGTGCCCGGGAACTTCGGGTCGCCCTCCATCACGCGCTGCTCCCAGGTGACCTGGTTCAGGTCCTGGTTGTTGAAGACGCAGAAGATGAGCCGCTTGTCGTGCCAGCGCTCCATGTAGCGCTTGACGGTCAGCATCTCGTTCATGCCGAGCATCTGGAAGGCGCCGTCGCCTACGAAGCAGATGACGGGACGCCCAGGATGGGCGAACTTCGCGGCGATCGCGTACGGGACGCCGGGCACCATCGTCGCGAGCGTCCCGGAGAGCGAGGCGAGGTTGCCCTTGCGCAGCTTCAGCTGACGGGCGAACCAGTTCGTCGAGGAGCCCGAGTCGGCCGTGATGATCGCGTCCTCGGGCAGCACCTGCGAGAGCTCGTGGACGACCCGCTGCGGGTTCATCGGGTCGGCTTCCATCATCGAGCGGCGCTCGACGATCTCCCACCAGTCGCGGACCTTCTCCTCGATCTGCTCGCGCCAGCCGCGGTCCTCCTTGCGTACGAGGTGCGGCTCGAGCGCCTTCAGCGTCTCCTTCGCGTCGCCGATCAGCTGCACGTCGGCGGGGTAGCGGATGCCGATCATGTCGGCCTTGATGTCGATCTCGACGCAGCGCGCCTGGCCCTCCTTCGGCAGGAACTCCGCGTACGGGAAGCTCGTGCCGACCATGAGCAGCGTGTCGCAGTCCTTCATCATGTCGTAGCTCGGGATCGTCCCCAGCAGGCCGATCGCGCCAGTCACGAACGGGAGGTCGTCGGCGAGCACGTCCTTGCCGAGCAGCGCCTTGGCGACCCCGGCGCCGAGAAGGTCGGCGACGCGCTCCAGCTCCTCGGCGGCGCCGCGGGCGCCCTGGCCGACGAGCATCGCGACCTTCTCCCCGTCGTTGAGGATCTCGGCCGCGTGCTGGATGTCGGACTCCTGCGGCAGCACGCGCGGGCGGGTGTAGCCGACGCTCGAGTAGACGGAACCGTGCGTGCGTGGCGGCGACTCCACCGCCTTCAGCTCGGCGACGTCGTTCGGGACGATGATCGTGCAGACGCCGCGGTGGTCGAGGGCGATCCGGCAGGCGCGGTCGACGAGCTGGCGTGCCTGCTCCGGGACCATGCAGACCTGGACGTACTCCGAGACGTCCTTGAACAGGACTTGGAGGTCGACCTCCTGCTGGTAGTGGGAGCCGAGCGAGGAGCGCTTCTGCTGGCCCACGATCGCGACAACCGGGACGTGGTCGAGCTTCGCGTCGTAGAGGCCGTTGAGGAGGTGAATCGCGCCCGGCCCCGAGGTCGCCATGCAGACCCCGAGCGCATCGGGGCCGGCGAACTTCGCGTGACCGCACGCCATGAAAGCGGCCATCTCCTCGTGGCGGGCCTGGATGAAGTCGGGATCGCCGTCAGCCCGGTCGAGCGCGCCGAGGAAGGCGTTGATCCCGTCGCCCGGGTAGCCGTAGATCCGGTGGACGTCCCACTCGCGCAGGCGCTTCAGGAAATAGTCGGCGACGAGCTCGCCCATGGGTCTTCCTCCTCGGAATCGCTCTCTCCGAGGTTGTGGACGGCAGGCTCGAACGGGAAACGCTGGCCCTACGTATGCGCCTGGATAAAGGCGAGCGTGCGCTGCCAGGCGTCGTCGGACGCGGCCTGGAACTCCTCCTGCTTGCGGTCGAAGAAGCTGTGCGGCGCGCCCTCGAACTCGATCAGCTCGTACTCCTTGCCCATGGTGCGCAGCGCCTGCTCGAACTCGAGGTTGTCCTCATGGGGGATCCCCTGGTCAGCCCCGCCCTGCAGGGCCAGGATCGGCGCCTCGAGCTGCGGCACGAGCTCGATCATCCGGCCCGGCCGGCCGTAGAAGCCGACGGCGCCGGCGAGCCCGTGGCCCGAGGCCGCCGCCGCCCACGAGCCGCTGCCGCCGAAGCAGAAGCCGACGGTGAAGATCGCGCTGCAGCCGCCACCCGGCGCCTCGGGCGCCGGGGAATTTCCCGGCCGGGCGTCGGCGGCTTCGCCGCCGACGCTTCCAGCCAAGGAGCGGAGATCGCGGACGCAGGCCGCGACGTCGGCCTGCACCTGCTCCTGCGTCAACTGCTGCACGAGCAGCATGTAGTCCCAGTCGTCCGGCCGCCTGTCGACGCCGGCGGTGCGGCCGAAGTAGTCGAAGGCGATCGCGGCGTGGCCGCGCTCCGCAAAGCGAAGCGCGAGCTCCTCGTAGAAGCGGTAGAGGCCGCGGACGTCCGGCAGGATCACGACGCCGGTGGAGACGTCTCCATCGGGCAGGGCCCTGAAGGCCGCGAACTTGTTGCCGTCCTCGCTCTCGAGGACAAGATCGTCGTGGGAGACGGCGGCGCCGGAGATCCGCGGGATCGGCGGCTCGGAGTCGACGTCGAAGCACATGGCGTCGCGAGCGTATGAGAGGAGGCGCGTTCTCTGCGGCGTACCCTGAGTGCGGTGGACGACGAGTCGCAGCGCGACGAGATGAACGCCGCGATCCGCGCCCAGCGCGAGCGGGGAGCAGTGCCGCGTTCCATGCTGCCGCCGGAGGACGAGCTGCCGCCGGCACCGCCGCAGGCAGAGCCCGAGCCGGCCCCGCCGAAGCGTGGGGTCCTCGCCCGCCTCTTCGGTCGCTAGACCGGTAGCAGCTACCGATACGAAGGCGTTCCGGCCGTAACGCTGCCCCCGCCGCCGGCGTTTACCCGGCGTCGCAATGGGAGATGGCAACGCGCGCACAGGGCGCTTGAAGCTGGGGCTGCAGATCGCCGCCGCGTGCGTCGTCGTGCTCATCGGCGGCTTCGCTGTCGGCGCCGCGGTCGCCGGGCCGTTCTTCTGGTACTCGTGCAGCCTCGACGGCCTCGAGGCGCACGGCGCGGCTCGCGCGAGCATCCTCGTGTCCCGCGATGGCACGCGGCTCGGGCTGCTCGGCGCGAGCGGGGTGCGCCAACCCGTCGCGCTGCGGCGGGTCAGCCCGGTGATGCGGAAGGCGATCATCGACACCGAGGACAGCCGCTTCTACGAGACGAACGGCATCGACTACATCGGGATCGTGCGGGCCCTGAAGAGCGACGTCTCGGCTGGCGGGTACGCGCAGGGCGGCTCGACGATCGAGCAGCAGCTCATCCGCAACCTGTACCTCACCCCGCAGCAGTCGATCAGCCGGAAACTCACCGAGGCCTGCCTTGCCGTCCAGCTCGACGAGCAATGGAGCAAGGACCGCATCCTCGCCACCTATCTCAACGACATCTACTTCGGCCAGCAGGCGTACGGGATCGAGGCCGCCGCCCGCGCGTACTTCGGGGTGCACGCGAAGGACCTCACGCTCGAGCAGGCGGCAATGCTCGCAGGGCTGCCGCAGGCGCCATCCGCATATGACCCGCTCAACCGGCCGGACGCCGCAAAGGCCCGTCGGGGGGAGGTCTTACGGGCGATGCTCGACGCTGGGGACATAACCCGTGGGCGCTACCGACGAGCAGCCCACAGCGCGCTCGGCTTGAACCCGCGACAGACGCCGGGGCTCGCGGGTCAGTCGTACCTGACCGACTTCATCACGAACCAGCTCGTGAACGAGTACGGCGCCGAGCGAGTGCGCCGCGGCGGCCTGCGGATCTACACGACGCTCGACGCGAAGATGCAGACCGACGAAGATACAGACCGACGCGACGCACGCGATCCTCGGCACTCTCGACCGGAAGGGCGACCCGGCCGGCTCGGTCGTCTCGATCGACCCCAAGACCGGCCAGATCCGTGCGATGGCGATCGCGGAGAAGGGGAAGCGCATCGCCTATGACCTCCCGGTCAACGGCCAGAGACAGTCGGGATCGACGTTCAAGATGTTCGTGCTGACGCATGCCATCGAACGCGGGATCAATCCGTATTCCACGCGATACCTCTCGGCCCCCCTCATCGGGCCCGACAACTGGCGCGTCCACACGTTCGAGAACACCTACTCCGGCAGGATCCCGCTCACGGAGGCGACCCTTCTCTCCGACAACACCGTCTACGCCCGCCTGACGCTCGATCTCGGGCCGCAGCCGATCGCCGGGCTCGCGCACCGGATGGGGATTCAGTCGACGCTCAAGCCCGTGCCTTCGATCGTGCTCGGCGTGAACGCGGTGAGCCCGCTCGACCTCGCGACCGCCTACGCGACCCTCGCGGACGGGGGCGTCGCGCACGACCCGACCATCCTCACGAAGGTCGTCTTCCCCGACGGTCACACGGAGCGCGCTTCCCAGCCGAAGGGCAGGAAGATCGTCGACCCGAAGGTCGCAGCTGCGGTCACCAAGGTTCTCGAGGCCAATGTCCGGTCCGGGACGGGGACCGCCGCGGCGCTCTCCGGCCGGCCCGTCGCCGGGAAGACCGGGACGACGGACAGCTTCGCGGACGCCTGGTTCGCGGGCTGGGTGCCGCAGCTCATGACGGTCACCTGGGTCGGCTACCCGACGGGCGAGAAGCCGATGCGGGGCGTGCACGGGATCCCCGGCGTCACGGGCGGCACGCTCCCGGCCGAGATCTGGCACACGTTCATGACGGGTGCGCTGCAGGGACAGCCGGTCGAGCAATTCGCTACCCCTGGAGCTCCGCCGTACCTGCGGTGGTGCGGGCGCTACCAGTTCGCGCGCACCTGGCGCGACGCGCGCAAGCACAACCGCTGCCCGCACAAGCACAAGAAGCACGAGAAGAAGGGCAAGACCACCACGCAGCAGAAGACGACGACCGCCAAGGCGACGACTGCACCCGCGACGACGTTCACGATTCCCACAACCACGTCGCTCCCGCCGACGACGACCAAGAAGAAGCCGCCGCCTCCTCCCCCGTCGCCGACGACGACCTCGACGACTACGACGACGCCGACGACTACGACGACGCAGGGCGAGCCCTGACCCGGGCTACGTGCGCCGGGGGAGCCTGGCGTCCCAGACTCCCCCACCGCGGGGCGCGCCTAGGCCGCCTTCTTCCTCCCGAGCATCTTGTTCCACCAGTCGTCCTCGTCGACGAGCGACGCGACGATCTTCGGCCCGCTGGGCCACCGCGGCATCGTCACCCGACGCTGCTTGGTGAGCTCCTCGAGCACGGTGGCGCGCAAGGTGTGCAGCCGCTCGTGCTGCGCTGCGATCTCACGGGCCAGGTCCCTCCGCTCGGCCTCCCTGCGCTCTACGTCGTGCTCGACTTCGAGCAGGCTGTCCCTGTGGGTGAGGCCTTTCTCAATCGTGGACATGCGGCGCTCCTCCTGCACTCGATGTGCTACCCCGGACGCCGCAGTTGTCCTGGCCCAATCGTCGTCAGAAGCGGCTTCGCGGTCGATCCCTCGAACAAGCGTTTCTAGCCGGGGTCCGCTGTATTCAAGTTCGATGCTTTTAGCGCCGATACAAGCGGCGTGACTTCCCTGCGGCCGGTCGGGAATCGGGCATGAGCGCCTCTTCCGAAAGAGAGGGCATGCCGCAGCGCCAGCTCGGCGAGCTGATGACCGAGCTCGGGCTCATCAGCGAGGAGCAGCTCGCGACCGTGCTCGAGGTGCAGCAGCAGTCGAAGCGCCCGCTGGGCCAGATCATCGTGGAGCTGGGCTTCGCGTCAGGCGCTGCGGTCGCGCACGCGCTCGCCATGCAGAGCGGCGGCGCGCTCCGGACCGAGTACGGCTTCGCGCTCGGCGTCCCGCCGAAGGACGAAGAGGCCGAGCCGGAGGAGACGAGTGGCGTCCTCCCGAAGCTCCGGCTGGCGGCGACGGCCGTCGCGCTCCCCGCACAGCCGGCCCCCGAGCCGAGCGAAGACGGAACCGAGGTGGATTCGACCGAGCCCGAGGCCGTCCCCGAGGCCATCGACGCGCAGCCCGAGCGCGAGGAGATTGCGGAGGTCGCGGCGGTCGAGGAAGCCGAAGAGACCGAGGCCGATGCCGGGGAGACGCCTGAGGCCGAGCCCGAGGACGTGCCCGAAGAGGCCGAGACGAGCGCGGAAACGCCGCTCGCGGTCGAGACCGACTCGCCTGAGGTGGGACAGCTGCGCGGCGAGATCGAGCGCCTGGAAGCCGCCCTCGCCGAGGCGCAGACAGCCGCGGGCGAGCAGGAGCGCTTGCTGGCCGACATCGAGAAGCTCGAGAACGCCCTGGCCGAGACGCAGGCTGCGCACGAGGAGAAGCTCGCCGAGCTTCGTGAGGAGCACGAGCACGCCAGCACGGAGCTCGAGCGCCTTCAGGCCTCGGCCGCCGAGCAAGAGCGGCTGCTGGCCGACATCGAGCGGCTCGAGGCGGCTCTCGCCGAGGCACAGACGACGCACGAGCAGAACCTGACGCACGTGCAGGAGGAGCACGAGCGCGCGACGACCGAGATCGAGCGCCTGCAGACCGTCCTCGCCGAGGCGGGGAACGAGCGCGAGCAAGAGTTCACGCGGCTGCAGGAGGAGCGCGACGAGGTCGCGACCGAGCTCGAGCGGCTCCATGCCACCCTCGCCGAGGCGCAGGCCTCGGCCAACGAGAATGACCGCCGGTTCGCCGAGGTCGAGGAGCGGCACGCCGGCGTGTGCGACGAGCTCACCGCGCAGCGCGACCGGATCCAGGAGGAGCTCGGTGACGCCCTCGAGCGGCTCGCCGCTGCCGCCTCCGCCGCCGAGGAGCGGGACAGGCTGCGCACCGAGGTCGAGCAGTTCGAGTCCACGCTGGCCGAGGCGCAGGCTGCCGTCGCGGCCGAACGCGAGCGGCTGCTGGGCGACGTCGACCGGCTCGAGAACGTCCTCGCCGAGACGCGCGCCGCGCACGACGAGGAACTCGGCCGGCTCCGTGACGAGCACGCGCGCGCGCGCGAGGAGCTCGACGGCCTGCAGACTGCACTCGCCGAGTCGCAGGCTTCGACAGCAGAGCACGAGCGCCGTGTCGCCGAGGAGCGGGAATTGCACGGCGCCGAGCGGAGCGAGCTCAACTCCCAGCGCGAGCGGCTCCAGGAGGAGCTCGGCAACGCGCTCGAGCGGCTCGCGGTCGTCGGTCCCGCCGCCGAGGAGCGCGACGAGCTTCGCGCCGAGGTCGAGCGGCTCCAGGCAACGCTCGCCGAGGCGCTGGAGAGCTCTGCGACCGAGCTGCGCGGTGTCGTCGCGGAACGTGACAGCTTGACGGCCGAGCTCGAGGAGGCCCGTGAGCTGCTGCGCCAGGCGGAGCGCGTGCGCGAGTCGCAGATCGCCCTCGAGGCCGAGCGCGACCGGGCCGTGGCCGAGCTCGAGCAGCTCCAGGTCATCGCCACCGAGGCACAGACGGAGGCCGAGGAGCGGACGCGCCTGCTTGCCGAGGAACAGGATCGCCACCAGGCTGAGCGGGAGACGCTTGTCAACGAGCGGGAAACGCTTCTCAACCAGCGCACGGTGCTCGAGCAGGAGCTTGCCGAGGAACAGGATCGCCACAAGGCTGAGCGAGAGACGCTTCTCAACCAGCGCACGGTGCTCGAGCAGGAGCTCGGCTCCTCGATCGAGCAGCTCGCCGCCGCCGCTACCGTCGCCGACGAGCGCGAGGCACAGATCCAGGTCGACTCGGAGCGGCTGCTCGAGGCGCTCGACGCCGTTCGTGCGCTCGCTGCCGAGCTCGTCTCGGGCAGCGAGGAGATCTCGGACGAGCCCGAGACCGTCGAGGCAGAGCCGGAGGCCGCGGTCGTGAGCGACGAGACCGAGGGCGACGAGGTCGAGAGCGACGAGGTCGAGAGCGAGGAGCCCGAAGCCGGCACGAACGAGCCCGACGGCGAGGCGGAGGAAATCGAATACTCGCTGTTCGTCCCCGGCCCGAACGGCTACGAGCTCGTCCCGCAGACGGGCGTACCGCCGCAGGCGGGTCAGAAGGTCGAGCTCATCTTTCCCGATCGGGAAGAGCCCGCCGTCTTCGAGGTCGTGCGCAGCGGTCGCCCCCTCCCCGGCGGCGACGTCTGCGTCTATCTCGCGCAGGTTTAGAGCGTTCCGCGCCTAAAGAACGGCACAGCGGACGCCGATAACTCCGCAGATACGCGAACTGGAGGCAGCAGTGGACGACTACTACTTCGAGAACGAGAACGAGACCGAGACCGACACGACGTTCGACGACGAGCAGCGCGTCGAGCCGGGCGACGAGCGCAGTGCGGCGATCGCGACCGCGCGTAGCTGGGAGCTCCCCTACCTCGACGACGAACCCCTCGTCATCGACAACGAATCCGCCGTCCGGGTGGGCGGCGAAGAGCTTGCGCGCATCGGCGCCTCGCCGGTCCGCTGCGACGACGGCAGCGTCCGTGTCGTCCTCGCCGACGCGACTCCCGAGCGCATCGCGAGCATCCGTGAGCACTTCTCCGGCGCCGTCGCGATCGGCGTCGTAAAGGCCTCGACGCTCGCTTCCCTGCTCGACGCTGCGTCCATGAGCGTGGCGACCGCGGGCACCGACCCGGTCACCTCGGGCGCCGCCACCGCAGCCCCGGTGTGGGGACGCTCGCTCGAGCGCGTCCTCAACCTGTTCGACACCGAGGCTACGCGGCTGCAGGAGCTGCGAGGGAAGCTGCAGGAGCTCGGCGGTGAGATGGCGGCGCGCGAGCGGCGCGTGCAGGAGCTCGAGACGGAGCTCCAGCGGATCCGCGTCGAGCGCCTTCGCGACCAGGAGGCGGTCGACCGCCTCAAGCACGAACTGGCCGACCGCAACAGCCGGCTCGAGCGTGCCCTGTCGAAGACCCAGGAGCTCGTGGCGATCATCCAGGGCGGCCACCTGCGGTGAGAAACGCGTCGTCGCGCTCGCTCGCGGCAGGAGGCACTGCCGGAGCGGGAGTTCTCGCGGCCGTGGCTGCCTACCTCGTTGTAGGCGGCCTCCCGGGCGTGCTCTACGCCGCCGGCATCTGCCTAGCCACGTTCGTCGGCGCCCTCGCGATCCACACCGGCCGGACCGAGGCCGTGTCCGGACCCGGGCCCGAGACAGCCGCTCCCCGTCGGCCGCTCTGGCGCCGCAAGAAGCACATCATCGCGGAGCTCGAGGTCGAGCTCGCCGGGACGGTGAAAGAGCTCGAGGAGCACCGCCAGGCGCTCGCAAACCTCGCCACCCAGCTCTCACGCGAGTCGGAGGCGGCCCAGCGCAACGCTGAACGGCTCGAGCAGCGAATCCGTGAGCTCGAAGCCGAACGAGACGGCCTGCAGGAGCTCGTCGCCACGGAGCGTCACCGGTTCGAGCACACACTCGACGAGCTCGGAGGCGGCATCGGGGGCCACGCGAACGAGCTAGCCGAGCTCGAGCGGGAGCTCGAGGCGCTCATTGCGCGCTAGCGCGAGTTCGTCCGAAGGAGGGATCGGCTTACGCATGTGTGGTGCCGACTCAGACGGGCGGACAAACCGGGAGAGACGATGCTGCTGAAGATCCTGATCGTGGGAGCCCTCGCAATCGGGCTAATGGCTGCCATCCGGGACGGACGCGTCCTGCGGGACGCCGGACTGCTCAGCAGCTGCAGCCCCGCCGTGGTCAACGGCAAGCAAGACGCGACCTTGCAGAGCTGCTCGAAAGGCCGCCTCGACGGCTTCCCCGACCTCACGAACAAGTCGTGCGTACTCGTCTCAGCGCGGCCCACCCGCCAGTTCTGGCGCTGCGAAGCGCCGCTGGTCTCGTCGCAGCGCCCGACCGGATGAACAGCGTCCCCTCGTCCGGGGGATACGGGCTAAAGCCGGCGCCGTAGCAGGCCGATTGGAGAGGCTGCCGATGGATCTCGAACTCATGCTCCGCCGCGCCGTCGAGCTTGGCGCCAGCGACATCCACCTGAAGGTGGAGCGTCCTCCGATCGTCCGCCGCGACGGGAGTCTCGGCGAACTCGAGGGGGAGCCCCAGCTGACCGAGCGCGACCTCGAGCTCGCGCTCGAGCAGGTCTGCTCAGAGACCCCGAAGCGGCTGCAGACGTTCCTCGAGACGGGCGAGCTCGACAGCGCCTACGCGCCGGAGGGGTTGCCGCGGTTCCGCGTCAACGGCTTCCGGCAGCGCGGCTCAATCTCGATCGCTTTCCGGGTGATTCCGCGCGAGGTCCCGGACTTCGGTGATCTCTCGCTGCCCGCCGGCGTCAGGCGCCTGGCCGAGGAGCACCGCGGCCTCGTCCTCGTCACCGGCGCGACGGGATCGGGCAAGACGACCACGCTCGCAGCCGTGATCGACCACATCAACCGCTCGCGGCGACAGCACATCGTGACGATCGAGGACCCGATCGAGATCGTCCACGGCGACCACGGCTGCATCGTCAACCAGCGCGAAGTCGGGCTCGACACGGCGTCGTTCGCCCAGGCACTGAGGCGAGGCCTCCGCCAGGACCCGGACGTGATCCTCATCGGCGAGCTCCGCGACGCCGAGACCGCCGAGACCGCTCTCGCCGCTGCCGAGTCGGGCCACCTCGTCCTCTCGACGATGCACACGGTCGACGCCTCGGAGACGATCGGGCGGATGGTCGAGTTCTTCCCGGCCGTCAAGCAGCCTCTGATCCGGTCGATCCTCGCCGGCGTCCTCCGGGGCGTCGTCAGCCAGCGGCTGCTCCCCCGCAACGGCGGCGGACGCATTCCGGCCGTCGAGATCATGATCGGGAACGCCCGGATCGCCGACCTGATCCGCGACAACAAGCCCGATGAGATCACCGAAGCCATCGCGGAAGGCGACTTCTTCCAGATGCAGACCTTCAGCAAGGCGCTGATCCAGCTCGTGCTGGAGCGCTCTCAAGCAGCAGGCCGTCGAAACGGTCGCGGATCTCGAGCCCGTGTCGGATTCGGCCGAGGACGCCGCGGAGCCGGAGTCGACCGCGGACGAAACGGCCGACGAGGCCACGGAGCTGCCGAGACTTCGCGTCGCCGGCCAGCAGTAGCCATGAGACGCCTTGTCCCGCTGCTGGCGGCCGTGCTCGCGCTGGCAGCCTCGAGCACCGCTTCGGCGGACACGTTCCGCGTGGAGCGACCGCACGCAAGCGGGCCGAGCTCTGCGTCGTTCTCGAGCGGCCCCGCGATCTCGTTCAGCCAGACGCAGAGCGGCCCGATGCCATTCGCCGCTCTACGCGCCATCTGGCAGGCGGCCGGCAACGCCTACGCCATCCCGTGGCCGGTGCTCGGCGCCATCAACAAGGTCGAGACGGACTTCGGCCGCAACCTCGGGCCAAGCTCGGCCGGCGCAGTCGGCTGGATGCAGTTCATGCCCTCGACCTGGGCGCGCTGGGGCATCGATGCGAACGGGGACGGTGTCGCCGACCCCGACAACCCGACGGACGCGATCTTCAGCGCCGCGCGCTACCTCGTGGGCTGCGGGGGGCAGTTCGACATCGCGAGGGCGGTCTACTGCTACAACCACTCCCACTCCTACGTGAGCGAAGTGCTCGGGCTTGCCGCCCTCTACGGCCGCGGCGGCGGGAGCGTCGCGGGGGGCGGCATCTTCTCGGTCGACCTCCAGCCGCAGCTCGACTCTGTGCGCAAGCAGATCGCAGGGTCGAAGACCCGGCTTGCCGCGGCGCGCGCGCAGGCGGGGAAGCTCGCGCACGCGCAGCATCGGTTCCTCCTGGCGGCGGCCACCGCCCCACTTCTCTCGGCCCAGCTCGAGGCGCACAAGCGCGCCGTCCTCCTCGAGGTCCGCAGACACGCAGCGGAGGCGCGCGCAAGACGGCTCCAACGGAGCCTGGACACCGCCAACACTCGGCTCGGCAGGCTGCAGGACCAGGCGACCAACCCGACGTTCATCCCGGGCTCCTTGACTTTCGGCGCCGCCGCCGGGGGCAACAGCGGCGTCGTGTCGATGGCGTTGCAGTATCTCGGAGTCCCATACGTATGGGCCGGGGCAACTCCTCGCGGCTTCGACTGCTCGGGTCTCGTCCAGTACGTGTTCGGCCAGCTCGGCATCTCGCTGCCGCACAACACCGTCGCTCAG